>Ga0209541_10000597_pt1 | contig 71384 bp, 52 predicted proteins | sample RifCSPlowO2_01_FD_184027 | JGI IMG/M metagenome (GOLD analysis project Ga0209541, IMG submission 184027) | Groundwater microbial communities from Rifle, Colorado - Rifle CSP2_plank lowO2_0.1 (SPAdes) (version 2) | ecosystem: Environmental > Aquatic > Deep subsurface > Groundwater | place...
GATTTCTTTTTCTTTATCTGGTTTCTTTTCCTGCTCTGATAAGTATCTCTTGTAAGCCCCTTCTATTGGTTTCCCGAAAATGGTTTTTTGGGTCATTGTTGTGCGAGGTTCATTTTCCCTGACCTTCATTTCCTCTGGAGAATTTTTGCCTGACGTACCCCGAAGGAGGAAATCGAGCTCGAGGGCCCCCCGAGGCAGTCGAACCAGGCGCCGCCAGCATCAGAGTCGAACACGGCGACAGAATTGTTGTTGCTTGCTGGAGCCCAGTACCGCAGATCTCCATTTGGCGTTTTTACAGGAGGAAGCCCCTGGGATGTTGCGTTTCTGAGCCAGTAATTCAAGTCTATGCCTGGTGTTTTGTTTTCCATTAAGCATTTTTCCAGGGGCTCTGAATAGGTTGGCTGGAGTTGGCTGTTAATGAATTTATGGCTATAGTTGATGTGAAGAGCACCACTTATCGTTTTGAAGTCTGCGTCAAGCCATTCTCCACGACATGGCTCTCTTACTGCCAGTATTTCATCCAGGATGGAATTTAGTGTTTGGGTGTCTGCTTTGTCTCCTGATGCATAGTATGCTTTTCCTGACTTTAAGAGGCTGAGGAAATCTACAAACTGCCGTATTGTCAGCATGAAGGAACCTTCATGATGCAATGCTTCATGCGCTTGATACCAGTCTTTATCGTGATGGGTTCTTTCTACAGCAACTCCAATGTCAGGATAGCTGTACTTGCTATGGGTTCTTCCTTTGAGGATGAGATACTTTTCTGGGTTTTGGATTTCTGTTGGAGGGATGATGATTTCTTTTTCTTTATCTGGTTTCTTTTCCTGCTCTGATAAGTATCTCTTGTAAGCCCCTTCTATTGGTTTCCCGAAAATGGTTTTTTGGATCATTTGGTTTTTTCTGCAAGATTTTGTAAGACGCTCTTCATGAACCCCCATCTTTCTGTGAATTTATCAAGAACCTTCTTATTTCTCTGTCCTGCTTGCACCATATCTATACCTGCTGCGATGAAGTCTAGATTCTGGTCAAATTGGGCTCTTGTTGCATCAATGATCGCGTCCATTGCTGCATAATGGTTTCCGTCGTACTCTGCATTGACCAAAGCCTCATTCAATATTCCAGATTTTGCTGATACGAACTTATAGGCAACCATCATTGATGCAAACGGATCCCGCTCCTTTGCTCCCTTCTCTTGAGTTATTTCATCGAGAGCCTGGCTCAGGGTAATTATAGATTTGGCTGCTCTTGGGGAAATAGGCAGTATCAAAGCAGAGTCTGAGCCTGCCTGATGGCCTTCAACCTTAGCAGGCCAGCCTGACTTTAAGGCTGTTTTGCTTTTTCCGCCTTCCAGGTAATCCAGGCCGTGCCTTAAATACAGGGCAGTGATATATTTTTCAAACGGAACTTCTTTCTGATCCAGCGCCCTATGGGCCTCTACTATTTCCAGTGTTCTGTCTTCTCCGCTTTCTTCGAAGCGAACTCTTGGATTTCTGTCTTTTTTTAAGATCTCGTAGAGGTCATCAGGCTGCTCCATAAAATAATCGGTGTCAATAATCAAATGCATTCTGTCCTTCAATGCCCTTCCCAGCTCATTTGAAGATTCTGTGAATTCCTGGCCAATGTTTCCTGTTGCCATGCCAACACAATACTCAGCGCCAATAGGATAGGCTTTCCCATCAATTTCTATGAATCCGTCAAAGAGGTTGAAGAGCTGGGCCCGGACAGCAGCAACACAGTTTGGCAGCTCATCAACACCAATGAAGTGATAATTGATTTTATCTGTAAGCTCCTTGAATCTTATATCAGAGCCTGAGCTTCGTCCTTCCTGTATTGCTTTTATGAATTTAGGATTGACTTGCTGAAATAGCTCGCGAGTGTCCATATCATTTCTGCCAAGAATAAAAAGAGAAGCGTCTCCGAAGTATTGCATGATGTCCTTCACTAATTGCGTCTTTCCGGGGCCTGTAGTTCCCTGCAAGAACATGTTAAGTTTTCCTCTGAGGGCCGCATCCGCCATATCATTCATATAAAGAGGAACTCCGTTGAGATTTGCTACTTCAGTTGTGTTTTTGTAGTTTTTTAGGCTGAGTGTCATTTTTCAGGCTCCTTGAGAACGCTAATTTTTACTTCAACGATGGTTTTCGGCTTCAGGCCATTCTGCAGGATGCTTGGAATAACAATGACTGCCTGCTTGCCGTGCTTTGCTATCTTCTTGGTTATGGTGTAGGTCCTTTCCATTTTTATGTATGATTTACACATATTTTGAGAACCTTTACGTATTTATAAATGTTTTGTTACTAAGCAGTAACAATAATACTTTTTCTGAAATCCGTTATTCAGTCACCCGACAGTGTAAAACCCGAAAACCTCGAATTCAGGTCAGAAACCATAAAATTCGAAAGATTTATATACAACATTATCTTGTTAATGTTATAACATTATCATGCTAATATAAAGTGGAAACCCGAACATTTTACGATAGAAAACAGGAGATCAAATTGCTAAAAGAAGAATTTGCTAATTTGCAGTCTGGCAAAATGTTCGTTGTATATGGCAGGCGAAGAGTGGGTAAAACCGAGCTCATAAGACAATTCATCAAATCAATTCCTGAAAACAAAATGTATTTTTACGTGGATTTAGTAGAAAAACAGGGGATATTGGATTCCATTTCCAAAACAGTGCAGGAACAGTTAGGCGAAACAAGAAAATTTGCAGATTTCAATGACTTTTTAGATTTCATTGCATTAAAATCAGAAAACAGCTTTGTTTTGGTGATTGATGAGTTTCAAAGATTCCTCGAAGTCTCACCTCAATTCATAACACAATTACAAAACCATTGGGATCAAAAATTAAAGAATAAGAAAATCATGCTTATACTGGTTGGTTCATCAATCGGGATGATACAAAAGATAACTAATAGCAAGGCGGGAGCATTATATGGGGGGGCAACAAGAATAAAAATATCTCCTTTCAAATATGCTGATTTTAGATTAATGTTTAAAGAATTAAGTGAGGAAGAAAGAATAATCACTTACGCAGTATTTGGAGGAACACCCTACTATCTTGAAAAAGTCAAAAAGACAGAGGGGAACATACACAAAAAAATATTTGAACTTTTATTAAAAAAAGGCGCTGAATTATTTGAAGAACCAAAAAACCTGCTAGAATACGAGAATGTAAGAATACACGCCAAATATAACTCCATTCTCCAGGCGGCATCTGCAGGCAAAGAAAATGTCAAAGAGATAGGAGATTTTACAGGGATAGACACAAATACTCTGCCGGCATATATCAAAAGATTGGATGAACTGCTAGAGCTGCTTGGAAGAAAAGACCCAGTACTAGGCCAGGAACGGCTTGGCAGGTATGGCTTAAAAGATAACTTCTTTAACTTTTGGTATAAATTCATATTCCCAAACCAAACTGCCCTAAATTTAGGCAACATTAAGATTGCAGAGGAGGATATAAAAGAAAATCTTAATGCCCATACTGGACGAGTATTTGAAGAAATATGCAAAGAATTGCTTATCGGATACATAAACAAAGGATTAAATGGCCATATTATAGATTTTGAGAATATTGGCAGCTGGTGGAACAGAACTGGAGAAGAGATAGATATTGTTGGATATAATCGCAAAACTAGAAGAATATTGGTGGGCGAGGTCAAATGGACTAATGACCCAGCAGATATAAGCGTTGTTGATGACCTTATGAGAAAATCCAAATTTATTAATTTCACAGGAGAATATACATTCTTATTCATTTCAAAAAATGGATTCACAGATAAAGCATCAGAAAGGATAACAGAGATAAATGCAATACATCTGGATTTGAAGGAAATTGGGAGGTTATTTGAGGAGATTTAGAGTGAACCGGATAATTTAGTGATATTAACCTTGCATTTTACAAACACTTCTTACCATCTTTCAATAGCCCTCTCAGTACTTTTATTGTCATGGATCTCTCTTTCAATCTTTAATCTGTACACTTTAGCTATCAGTAGCTTGGAGATGCCATGCATAGAATTTTAGCCAGACTTTTTCACCTTAGCCGGTGTAGTGCATATGAAGGAGTTCAAAGAGTTGAGACCGATAGAATTTTCTGTTCTTTGGCTCCTTCTCAAAAACAGGGCTGATGAATTCTTCTGATACATACTCCCCCAAATCCTTTAGCGTGACCTGCTTATCTGAGTATGTTTGTGCTCCCTCGCCTTTTAGGGCTATTGCACCAAGGTCTTCGAGAGCGCGCATGTGCCTGTAAACATGGAAATGGGTGTATACTGGAGAACGGGCTATTTTCCCATTTTTACGCTTCTGATGAGTTACTCGTTTATAGATTGGATAGAGTTCTTCAGAAATGTCTCTGATGGCCATGGTTGGGTTTTTTGACAGCAGGTAAAGCATGAGAGCGCGATAGTAGATAGCCTCTTTCTTTTCTGAGCGGGGATAGGTGAGAAAAGCAGAGGCATGGAAGTTCAATGTAATCTCTTTGCCCCACCAATCATGAACCCATGGTTCAAGCTCATTGACCAGAGGGGTTGCCCTGACCGCAGCTGCATCTATCTCTTCCTTTTCCCAAAATACAGAGGCAGGCTTTGTGGTTTTGGAAACCAAGCCTATTGAGGCCATTCCCTTGGCACAAAGGTTCCAAGCATAGGATAAGGAACGCTGAGCAAAGAAGGTGTGATAGATATCAGGGTATGCTGCTTCAATTTCCTTGTTTATTTCTGCAGCGGTAAGAGGGGTATGCGGATCTAGGATATACCTCGCTAAAAAATACCTCGGCTCAGCAGCTACAGTTGCAAAGATCTGCATCAATTTTTCGCTCTCCATGCATGATGAGAAGACGGAATGCTTTAAAAAGGAGAGCGTCATTTCAAGGATATGGCACGGATAACACGCGAGAAATTCAAGACTGAGCATACTGTGTTTGATGCGTTCACGAATCGGACCATCTTTAAGCTGCTTTCACAGGGCAATTTTGACGGCCTGATTGGCCCGGTCTCTATGGGAAAGGAAGCGAACGTATTTGTTGCTGCAAAAGGGGACGAAAAAGTCATTTTGAAGATCTATAGGCTGGAGAATGCGGATTTCAACAGGATGTTTGAGTACATCCAGGGCGATCCAAGATTCGAGAATCTCAGGAGAAGCAGGAGACACGTCATCTTTGCGTGGTGCAGAAGGGAATTCAAGAACCTGCTGAAGGCAAGGGAAGCGGGTGTTGAGGCTCCGGTTCCGCTGGCTTTTGCAAACAATGTGATTGTGATGAGCTTTATTGGGAATTCGGAAGCCAGCCCGAAGCTGAAGCACGCTATTCCAGGGCATCCGGCTATTTTTTTCAGGGAGACCTTAAAGGACATAGAGCGGCTTGCTGCTCTTGGATTTGTGCATGGAGATTTATCTGCGTTTAATGTGCTGAATTACCATGAACGGCCTGTGTTTATTGATTTTTCGCATTGCACTGGAGTGAAGAACCCGCGTTTTCGGGAGTTTCTCAGGCGGGATGTGAGAAATATTTGCAGCTATTTTGAGAAGCTCGGTGTCAAGAGCGACCAGGAGAGAATCGTAAAGAGACTTATGCGGATTGTTGAGCGATGTAACATTTAAAAATAATAGGGGGTTTGCAGCTGACTATGGCAGAATATGTGTATGAACTGAAGATACCTAAGGATCGCGTAGCTGTGCTTATCGGGAAGAATGGAGAGGTAAAGAAAAGGCTGGAGAGCACTGCTGAAGTCAAGATAGATGTGGACTCGGAGGAAGGAGACTGCCTGCTGAAGGGAGAGGATGCGCTTGCCCTGTTCACAATGCTTGAGGTTGTCCGGGCCATTGGCAGGGGATTTAATCCTGATACTGCGATGCAGCTGTTCAAGCAGGATTATGTATTGGATGTGATTTCCCTTGGGGAGTTCAGCAAGAACGGCCTTGCCAGGGCCAGAGGAAGGGTTATTGGGGAGAAGGGAAAATGCCGGGAAACAATTGAGACACTGACTGATTCGCAGATTTCTGTGTATGGCAAGACGATATGCATCATCGGACGGGCTGAGAACGTAACATTGGCGAGACGGGCTATTGAGAATCTGCTGAAAGGCAATTCCCATGCGAGCGTCTATAGCTGGCTGGAGAGGCAGAGGAAGAAGTTTGGGCATGAGTTTTTGAGGGGGTAGGGTTTCTGGCCTGCGGGCAACGATAATTATATATAGGTATATTCGAATAAAGAGGCTGTGAAAGACTGCTTTCAGGTCTCAATACGGGGAATTCTGCTGACTTGGCTTGCGAGCATGTTTGTTTTTGGAATTATGAGCCTCCTTGCTGTTCCTAGCCTGGCTGAGCCGAGCGCAAGACTCGCTTATGTATTTGAGGCAAGGCCTGATTCAGAGTTTACAGAGCAGAATGCGGCAAACCTCTGCATGAACAGCCAAGGCCAGAGATGCATTGGGCTGGTTTTCTTTGAGCAGATCCCTGAGTTTAACAGGATCCTCCTTAACCTTGATGTTGTTGATGTTGTTGGAGACAACATTGATGTTGAGATTTATCCTTTAACAGGGAAGCCTGCAGGCAGCCTTACGGCAAATAGTATAAGACCATTCATTCAATTTGGAGAAAATAAAGTAAGGGTAACTCTTGATCGGGATTCTCCTGCCAGCTATAGCATTGATGTTACAAGGGTTGCAAATCCCTATGGTTTTGCTCTTGTTCCTGCGGTTCCTTCATCTACAATAACACCAACCCAGAAATTCATTAGTAGCGCTTCTCTCGATATCCAGGAAGCGATCACTGAATGCGAGCGGCAAGGCATTACCAGGAATCTTGCATACCGGTGCAGTCCGACAGCGTGCACTTCCAATGAGTTTGAGTACTCGTACAGCTGCGGAGCTTTCTCAGGCAAGAGCTGCTGCGGAGAAAGGCCGAGGCAGCGAGAACTCCAAACACAGCAACCGCAAGCTCCTGCAACGCAGGAGGTATCACGGCCTGCTCCTGAAACTGAGGCAAACCCGGCCCAGGCTCCAGTTCCGGAATCACCTTCAACAAGCGCAAGCCCAGTTAGCCAGCCTCAAGCTCCTGCAACGCCTTCAACGAGCCCAGAGTCTCGAGTCCAGGCAACAGGTCCGAGTAGTCCGGATCGGCAACCTTCCGGCCGGCCGGCCACGCGAGCAGCACCTTCATCAGATGTACGACAAGCTGATCGTGAGAGGCAGTTTCCAGGAGCACCCTCTCATGTTTCTCCTGCCGCATATCAGCTTGAGGCTCCTGAACAGGCCGAAAGTGAATGCGAGCTTGTTTCTGCAAGGTGGGAAGGTGCAGGAAGGCCAGGAGCAACCATAGATGTTATAGATGTTTTTGAGGGAAGTGCTGTGTCCCTTGTTGCAGGGGCAGAGAATTGCGAGAATCAGGAGATCGAATTTCATATTTTTGAGAGAGGTGTCTTTGGTTGGGGGAATGCGCCTGTTGGGTCTGCGCCTTCTGCAATTGTCCAGAATGGGAGAGCAGAGGCGATCTGGACTGCGGAATACCAGGAAGATGGCTTTCTTCAGGGAAGGCCTGAATTTATGTTTACTGTGAGGCAGGGAAATGGGGGAATGAGCAGGGATTCTGAGAATCTGATTCGGGTCGGGCATTTGGAGAATCCGCTTGTTCCTCTCCAGGGATGCGTTCCAGAGAGCTGCGGTTTGGGTTTGGAGGCGACATATGGCGATGATGCTCTTGAGGGGGTAAATCTCTTTTTGGGGGCGTTGGAGAGGGCTGAGAATGTCTTTTCAATAGAGGGAATTACGTTTAACCTGAGCCTTGATTTGTTTTACAGCAGGAAAAACCTCAAATTGCCATCTGAGATGGGGGGAGATTGGATTATTAACAAGCCGTTTATGATTGAAAATGAGCCTGGCCAATTCATTCTTTTCCTTGATGGAGATCATTTTCAGTTGATTGGACAGGACGGAATTTATTATATGTATAATGACCCGAATACAAGAATACGATTTGATGGGAGATCCTGGTCTATTGAGTTCACCAATGGGCATAGATACGTCCTCGCCCATCAAACAACAGTTGGAGAGCTGAGAAGGTGGGACATCAGCGAGATGCGGTTTGGGAATAATGCAGTTGCTTATGAGTATGAGGATAAGGTGTATGCATTGGAAAACAAGGATGAACAGAGGTATCAGGCAGAGATTTCTTATCTCAAGAGGATTACTGATGAAGTAGGGAGGGCTGCTGTGTTTTCGTACAGGACAACTGTGTTGAGGGACGGCGCTGGATTTCCTTTCTCTGTGCTCGATGCTGTAGAATTGACGGACCCTAATGGAGCTGTGGTTAGAAGATATGAGTTTCAATATAACAGAATGCTGGCAGGCGTGGATCAGGTGAGTTTGGAAGGAGATCAACGGAGAACTCTGCTGAGTTTCGGGTATTACGGAGACGGCAGGCTGGCACAGATAACAAACGAGTTTGGCGGAACGGCTTCCTTCTTTTATACGGGCGATAGAGTTTCTGGGGTAACAGTATTCAATGGTGTCCATCCTGCTGCGTACCTGATTTCGTATAGCTCCGGCGATTTGGTTTTTTCGACACGAGTACGAGAGCGGGGGAGGGGCTCTATTACCTACGTCTTTGGCGCAGACACTGAAAGGAAAGGGTTACTTAAAGAACAGATCTTCTCTAAGGAGGATGGAAGCGAATTATCAAGGTTCTCATTTGAGTATGATATCAGCCATGAGGGCGATCCTTATTATCAAAATCTTGTGTCTGAGCGGCACCAGGAAGGCGTTCTGGCGATCTCAACCGAGTACAGTGATTTCTTTAAAGGAAAGCCGCAGCGAATCCTGCAGTCGGGTTTTGAGGATGCTGCCGATGACGACATTATTGTTTCTTTGGAGTATGATCCTGGAACACTGCTTATTGAGAGATATCTGGAAGAGGATGGCGGCAGCGGAGCGCTGCTTTATCTGGAGGAGTATGCTTATACTCCCAATCATCTTATTGAAGAAATAAGAACCTGTGCCGATGCATCGGAGGCATCTGATGGCATCTGCGAGAGATGGATTGTTTATGGGTACAGATATGATGATAAACTGAGAGAGATTGAGCAGAGAGTTTCTTATGAGCAGGATGGGGCAGCAACTGCATCAAGATCGTTATCCTTTGTATACGAGCAAGCACATGAGCAAGAAGCAGTTTTTCCTTCAGCATCAAGGTATGGGGGGGACCTTCTTATTTCTGATACGTATGACCCCCTCAATCAGCTCCTTTCTACAGACTACCCTGTGGAGAGCTCATTCCAGTATGATGAGTTTGGTTTTTCAACTTCTGTTCAATCTGCATCAAGCCATACCAGCTATGCGTATGACTTTGATTCGGATCCTGTGCATATGCGTGTAGAAGAGTCTATTAACGATAACTCTGAGCGAGCAACTGATGTCTATTTTGAAGGCACAGGAGATGTGCTCCGGCTTTCTGTTCCTTACCAGCCGGGATTCCGGCTTCGGTATACCTATCAGGCAGATATTGGGCCGGATGGGCTTCTTCATGCAGCCAGCATAGGATCATCAGAAGGCACGAGGGATTATGAGCCAGAGGTCTTGTATTTAGAGTCCACTGCATACTCTATGGAGTATTCAGATGACATGTTTAAGGATCCTGAGTCTGTTGGGAGGGGCGATAGCGCTTATCAGATGTCTAGAACATTAGATTCCCGCACATTGACGCTGCCAACAGGGTATACTATTATTGAAAGCCTGGGTGCGTATGGCGAGGTTCAGAGAAGATCCTACGGGGGCTCTGAAGAGTATAGTGTTGCTTATGATCTCGACAGGCCGAGTCATACGTTGACTGTTACGAGAGAAAGCATCAGAAAAGTGTTAACATTCAACCTTATTGGCCAGGTTGTTTCGGACAAGACGTTCAGCAACGGCGAATTGGTGAGCGAGATTATGCTTGAATACGATCTGTTTGGGGAGGTTTCTGCTGCAGAGTATATTGTGGATGGAGAAGTGAGACGCAGCGTTCAGATGGAGCGTGATGATGCAGGCAGGTTGGTGTATTATGATGATGGGTCAGATACGCTGGCAAGCAGGTATGCTAATAACCAACTGGATTCTGTGACTGACAGAGGAAGGCTAAGGGATATTCGGTATGATGGGGATACTGTGAGCTACTATGACGGATACGCTGTCTCTTATGATGGTGTTGGGAGGATTATACATGTGGTTGACAGAAGGGGCGACGAATATGCCCTTGAATGGGATAGCATTGACAGGCCAATACGGATTACTAAACTTCGGGAGGGGGTTTTCAATGTAGAAGTAAGGCATACCTATTATCCTTGGGGGATTCGGCAAACAGAGTCTTCAGATGGAAGCGCTGTTTTTGCAACCGTTGATTATACGTATGATGAGGATCATACCCTCATCAGGATAGATTCTACTGACAGGAGGGATGGCTCTGCAGCAGTGATGGAGTTTAGTGCGCTTGGGGAGATTACCAGAGTAGATGATAATGGCAATGAGTATGTATTTTCTTATGGGCCACCTCATAAGCTGAGATCGATCAGGTATCCTGATGACTCAATCGTTGATCAGGATTATATTGATGAGTTGGAGAGTTATGCAACCAGAGATGAAACCGGAGAGATTAGCGCTATAGACCACCCTGATGAGATAGAGGCTCTTGTTCCGCAAAGGGACCAGATTGCTGCGGATGATTTCTTGGATGGATTGCTGGGGTCTGTCGGAGCGATAGAGCTGAAGGATGCTGGCAGCGGATTATCAGGGGACTGGATTGGGTCTGGGCTAGCCATCACAGGGGCAGCTGTCGCAGGCAGTCCTGATTGTTTGGGCCAGGATCCAGGCCTTCCGGTTTGCGAGGACCATTGCACAGAGTATCGCGGAAGATTCAATGATTATGATGGCCAATTGCGCATCATGGGCCTTGGCAGAAAATTCCAATGCGGAGAATTGGGAGGAGAGATGATTCCTGGCTGGTCTCCTGCCCAGCAGCTTATTTGCTGTGTGCAGTATGTTGATACTGAGTTTGGAGATGATTCTATTGAAGAATTCCCCCCTTATGAGGTCATGCTGGAGCCAGGCTGCCGTGTAGAATGCACTGATGAGCATGGAAAGGAAATCGATTACCTAACGCCTTTCGAACACTATAACCCCTGTAATAAAGAGGTGATCGGATACCAATCCTGGACTACAATTCAAAAATGCGAGAGTTGGGTGGTTGACATTGCGCTGTCTATTGCTGAGGGAGTAGTATATGATACTGGAAAGATGCTTCCCTGGAAGTGGGATGAATGGTATCGTGATGTGGAAGATGCTTATTTTAAGTTCCAAAGCGACGACGGATTCTGGAATTATGCTGATTATTTGGGAAATCTTTTCTCCGGTCCTGGAGGTCTGGTAACCGGAGGAGCAGGCAGAGGAGTAAGTTCTGTTTCTTCGCTGTATAAGCAGGGAGCGAAGGCGTTTGTGAGGAACCTGGCTGAGAGGGGTTCGGGTGCGATGAGGAATCTCGGCAGAAGTTTTAGAGAATTACCCGGGGACTTTTTCAATCGCAGGCCCGCATTTGCTGGCTGCAGCAGTTTCTTGGCTGGAACTGAGGTAGAGACTTCTGAAGGGAAGAAGGCTATTGAAGAGCTGCGGGCTGGGGATATTATTCAATCTTATTCTATTTCACAAGAGCAGGAAAACAAGAACGTTGTGACAGAGGTTATTAGAGGGATGGGGAATTCTTATTTGATTCTGCAGTATGGCAACCAGCAGATCGAGACTACAGGGGATCATTTGTTCTTTACAGGAAAGGGATATACGCCGGCTGAATTGCTAGCTCCCGGGGATACAATCTTTGTTCTTGAAAACGGCAGTCTTGTTCCAACTGAGGTTACTGATATTGAGACAGTTAACGAAAAGGTAAGGACGTATAACCTTGAAGTGAAGGGGGATCATAATTACTTTGCGAATGGCGCTTTGGTGCATAACATAGGATGCCCCACAACCCCGGGTCCAAGGACTATTTCTCAGAGGGGCGCAGAAAGGGAAATAAGGGCAAATCGTTATCATCTTGGCGATAGACCAAATGTTCCAGCATCTCAGGTTTCGAGTAGCCCTGAGCCTCCATCTACGACACGTTTAGGCCTTACAGACCCAAATGACAAAAAAAAGCTATTGCATTTGCTTAACCTACTAAGAGGCGGAGGTTAATTGTTCTTAGCAGTTAATCTTTTTCTGATGGCATCTTTAAGCTTGCTTGCCTCCAGAATGCCTTTTGAATTCTCAACGTATTCCTTAACGGTTTTGCTGGAAGGTAATTGTTGCATATCCAAAGACTGCAGTATCCTTTGATAGTTTCTGGCTAGATTTGCAAATGCATCGCCTGGAGAAACGTTAATGTTGAACATGGGGGGAGATCCTATCTCAAGGCCTGCAATGAGGATCTCACTCTCAAAATAATCGGGATCTGATGCTGGATTTGCAAATAATCCCAATTGCTGCGACGCAAAGGGAAGCAGGGATTGTGGAACGTCTGGGCATTCCTTTGCTTTGACGTCTTGGCTAACCACGAATTGCTGCCCAAAGCTAATTAATGCCTGCTGCGAGTTTGATTGAGTAAAGGGGGGGACAGCGTATTGGATCCATCCGGTCTTTGAGTTAAATGAGAAGAAATCATTTCCTTTTTCCTCATGCCTTCGATCCCGAAATAGAGGCGGCTCATAATCAAATACTTCATCCTCAAGGAACGGGATAATATAATCAAGCGCCTTCTGCACATTTGTAAGCGGGCTCTGCACAATTCCTGCATTGAGGACTGCCTCTTCAGGATTAAAGCGCCACAGTTGTTCTGCTGGATACCCTATCAGCTTCTCAAGAAAGGATGGGCCTGCTTCAAGGCCCCTCTCTGAGAATTCATGCACTGCCTGTGCATATCTGAAGAGTTTATTTGCAGCAAACGCAAGATAGAGGTAGGTTCCCTTCAATTGAGGGGCAAGTTTTTTTGTTGCGTCCATAAATACATTCCAAGAGCCTCGATCAAAGTGATAGATATTATCGGTTTTCCAGCCATTCTTTGAAACGAGATCCTTAAAAAGAGCGTTGTATTCCCGGATTTGGGGGTTTGCTGTTTTTTCTAAAGCCATGGCTGATTCTCCAGAGCTGGTAGGAACTACCCCTTTATAAATGTTTCGTTACTAAGGAGTGGTTATTATGCTTGCTTTTAGAATCTAAATGTTTAAATACTCTAAAAATGGAGGGTTGATGCGCCTTTTACCAAATCAGCGAAACCGATGAAAAAAGCATCCCTGCAACTGTCAATCAATGCTATTGTTGTTTTGATATTGGCTATTACGATGCTTGGCCTGGGACTGGGATTCATGAGGAATCTTTTTAGCTCGGGGGAGAAGCAGTTTGAAAGGGCATCTGATGCTGTAGAAAAAGAGGTTCTGGAGCAGATAAAGGAGTCTGGAAAGAATATCGAGTTTAACAGGCCTGTGATTAAGGTTAAGGCTGGAGAGAAGGAGCAGGTTTGGCTAGGGTTTCAGAATAAGGGTGATGCACCTATAGGCTATCTGATAAAGAGCAATGAGAAGAGTTCTATTGGGGCCAATGCTTGCGATGATTTAAGGATTGGGTCTTATAACTCTGTTATCACAATTCCTCCAAAAGAAGTTTTTGTTTCGCCTGTAACAATAGAGCCTGGAGCAGCAATGGATAAAGGAACGTGTGTTGTGCAGATGGAGATATGCACGCCAGTTGATAGTAGAGGAGCACAGACTTGTAACATCGTTGAATCTACCGAGTATAACCAAGTCCATCTAACTGTTGAGGTGATTTAAGGATGAAAACAAAAATCGGAATATATGCTATCTTCTTTTTGGTGCTGGCTGCGCATGTTCTAGCAGCTGAAGAGCAGGCAACGCTTGCATATGTCTTTGAGGCAAGCCCTCAGTCAGAGTTCACCCGGACTAATAATGCCAATCTCTGCATGAATGGTCAGGGAAAAAGATGCATTGGCTTGGTGTTCTTTGACCAGATTCCTGAGTTCAACAGGATTTCTCTTGAACTCAGAGTCATTGATGTTTTCTCTGGTAGTCCAATGGGTGTTGATATCTATCCTTTGACAGGAAGGCCAAGCAGGCTTACAGCGGATACTATCAAACCGTTTATACCCTTTGGGAGCGATAAAGTAACTGCAACTCTTGATCGTAATTCTCCTGCTGCCTATAGCATAGATGTAACGCGGATAGCAAACCGTTATGGCTTTGCTCTGGTTCCAACCTCCACTCAGGTAAACCAGAAACTGATCAGTGTGGCTTCTCTTAATATCCAGGAGGCAATAACTGAATGCGAGCGGCAAGGCATTACCAGGAATCTTGCATACCGGTGCAGTTCGACAGCGTGCACTTCCAATGAGTATGAATACCAGTACAGCTGCGGAGCGCTTTCAACGAGGAAGTGCTGCGGGGAAAAGCCACCGCAAGCTGCTGCAACGGAGGAGATGTCGCGGCAGACTCCAAGCCAGGAACTACGTGCGAGCCTTATCTCCCATGCTGAAAGGAGTACTGTAACTGTGTTTGCCGGAACTGCGTTTATCGTGCAGGGAAGAGGCGAGCCTTTGGATGCAGTAAGAGGCTATCGCTGGGAAATCTTTAACCGAGGAGGAGGCCGCGCAAGCCTGCGGGATGTAGGAGCCCTCAGTTCAGCAATGCAGCAAGTCAGCGATGGAACTCCGCTGCCGGTATGGTTTGATTACAGGCCTACGCTAATCTTCAGGCGGGCTGGCAGCTATGAGGTCAGATTTTCAGTGAAGGATGCAAATGAAGTATGGAGCGAGCCTGCACTATTCTATGTAGAGGCCAGCAACAGGGTAACAGCAGAGTACACAAGTGAAAATCCTCCGGTGTTTTCAAATGCAGCTCCTGAGTTCAATGAGAGATCATTCAATGGGAGGGAAGCTGTTCACGGCCAGATTTCAGGCAGACCGAACGCCCAGATTACATTTACAATAAGCGCCAGCGATCCGGATAATGACGTGGTTACCTACGGAATCTCAGGCCCTGAAAATGCAAGGATTGATCGAAGTACAGGAGAATTTTCCTGGACTCCGTCAAACACAGGGACATATAGTGTAGAGATACGAGCTTTTGACGGAAGGGATACTGCCTCAAAAAGCATCAGTATTGTTGTTGAGGAAGCTGCAATTGCCGCGCCTGCCTCACAAGATACGGAAGATGGAAGTATAGAAGGAGTGATATCTCCTGCAAGCCAGCCTCTAAGAGCAATCATCACATCGCACCGGGACGGCAGAACTGTAAGGATTCAAAGAAACGATGGCATTACTGTACATGGAAGGAGCGAGCCAGCTGATGCAGCAAAAGGATACCGCTGGGCTGTGTTTACATCAGGAAACACTCCGGCAGATCCAAGAGATGTTATAAACCTTAATGAGAGAATCAGGCAGGCAACTACAACTACACAAACGCCTAAAACCGTATGGTTTGACCGATCCCCCAACCTTCAGTTCAGAGGGCCAGGACGTTATGAAGTCCGCTTCTGGGCCAGAGACACACCGCTTAACGCGCCTGCCTCAACTCCGGTCCACTGGAGCGATCCTGCCAGATTCTCAGTTATTGTCAACAGCCCGCCTCTATTCCTCGGAACAGCAATGAACGGCCAACAGGCTATTTCAAGCCCGCTTTTTTTCAGAGCAAACCAGCCAAGGACATTTAGCATCAGCGCTTTTGATGCTGACGGTGACACCCTCTCTTATGCTCTGGTTGGCCTTCCTGGGGCGACTCTTAATTCTGCTACAGGAGAATTTTCCTGGACTCCGTCAAGTGCCGGGAGATATGAAGACGTTGAGATCAGAGCATCGGACGGGAGAGAATCTGCTGTATCAAGGCTAATAGTGATTGTGGAGCAGAGCGGAGCGCAGTCGCAACAGATTGAGCAGACTTTGCCGCTTATTGCCCAGTTAACGTCTCTTGTGAATGGAGCCAGGGTTACCGGATCCGCAGGGTATATGACCCCTCCGATAACCTTGAGGGCTGCTGATGAAAGAAGGATCGCTGGAACTCGAGTTGCTGTTTTCAAGAGGAATGCTGAGGGTGTTTTTAGGTTGGCGCCTCTTGGGTCAGCGGAAAATGTAAGAGGAGATCAAAGCAAGGTGAAGCAGGCAACGAACACTGCAGGGCAGATAATAGGCCCAATCTGGTTTGACGCATGGAGTAATGACGGCCCTGTGATTAAATTCAACCAGCCTGGCGAGTATGAGCTGCGCATGGCTATCAAAGGTCTTGATGGCGTATGGAGCAGGGCTGTTGTTGTGACGTATATCATCAGCTGATCAGTATTGCTTTTGATAGGTTACCGGGATTCCTGGAGTGTGTAAGTCTTACCGGGATGTCTTACCGGGATTAATGGAAAAGTTCTCAATTATGCCCCCAAGCAGAGAAAGATTCCGGCCTCATAACCTAAACATTTTTAAACAAATCGTGAAGTGTTCTACCTATGGCAAGCGCAGCCCAGGAGATGGCATTAAAGCAGAGAGAGATTTCCATATCCCAATTCTTTGAGAAGAACCGGCATCTGCTCGGATTTGACAACAAGAGAAAAGCCTTGATGACCACTATTAAGGAGGCTGTGGATAATTCGCTCGATGCCTGCGAGGAAGCAAGGATTCTCCCTGAAGTCTCTATTGAGGTTATTGATATGGGGAATGACCGCTACCGGGTCATTGTTGAGGATAACGGGCCGGGGATTGTGAAAGCCCAGATTCCGAAGATATTTGCCAAGCTCCTGTATGGAAGCAAGTTCTTTAAACTAAGCCAGTCGAGAGGCCAGCAGGGCATCGGGATCAGCGCGTCTGTCCTTTATGCCCAGCTCACGACAGGAAAGCCTGCAAAGATTCTGTCAAAAACAGGGAAAAATGAGCCTTGCCATTACTATGAGCTCCATATCGACACCCAGCACAATGCTCCGGAGATTGTCAAGGATGAAACAAGGAGCTGGGAGAAGGAGCATGGAGTCAGGATTGAGCTTGAGCTTGAAGGGGATTATGTAAGCGGAACCCAGTCTGTGGATGAGTATCTGAAGGAGACTGCTATTGCGAATCCGCATGTCACGATTGTGTATACAAATCCGAAAGCCCAGCAGATCATATTTCCCCGAGCTGTCAGCACGCTTCCCCCCATGCCAGCAGAGATCAAGCCTCATCCCTATGGGATTGAGCTTGGGATTATGCAGAAGATGCTGAAGGATACGGAAAGCAGGACGTTGCAGTTGTTCCTCAGCTCAGAGTTCTCCAGGGTTGGATCTGGGACTGCAAAGCAGATCTGCGAGAATGCTTCGCTGCTGCCGAACACAAAGCCCGGTGAGATGAGCAGGGAGATGGTTGAGAAGCTCATGGAAGGCATCAAGAAGACAAAGCTCATTGCGCCTCCAACTGACTGCATCTCTCCCATCGGAGCAGAGCAGCTCGAGAAAGGATTAAGGAAAGAGGTTAATGCTGAATTTTATGCAACAGCATCAAGGCGGCCATCAGTATACAGGGGAAACCCTTTTGTTGTGGAGGCAGGCATCGCCTATGGCGGATCTCAGGGAGCTGAGGACACTGTCCGGCTCCTGCGGCTTGCAAACAGGGTTCCTTTGCTGTACCAGCAGGGAGCCTGCGCCATCACCAAATCTGTTATCAGCACTGCATGGAAAGATTATGGATTGAACCAGAGCAGGGGAGCTTTGCCGATAGGCCCAGTCACCTTAGTTGTGCACCTTGCTTCGGTGTGGGTGCCTTTCACATCAGAGTCAAAGGAGGCTATTGCCCATTATCCTGAGATTGTAAAGGAAGTAAAGCTTGCTCTCCAGGAGGTCGGAAGAAATCTGGCAAGCTATGTGAGCAAGAAGAGAAGGGTGCAGTTCGAGGGCAAGAAACGGGATTATATCAGGATGTTCATCCCGCATGTTGGAGAGGCGCTGAAGGAACTGATTGGGCTCAAGCAGGATGAAGAAAAGAAGGTTGAGGAGCTCTTGGCTACGATTCTTGAGAGCAAAAGGGGGGAGTTGGAAAAGGTCGAGATGGAGAATCCCGAGTATGACGAGGAATTCGCGAAGATAGGCTCAGGTGAGGATGATGAAGACCAGTAAAAATGTTGCAGAGGAGATCGAGAAGATCGCAACTGAGAATGTCTACAAAAAGATCCTGAAGAAGCAGCTTCCCCAGCTTGAGATGCCGCTTCGCGCACTGACCAATGTCAAGTATGACCCAAAAGAAGGATATTTTGAGCTTCTTGGGAAGATGAAAAGCAGGACCCTGACTGCATCCACGATAAAGACCTTTGCGCAGACTCTCAGGATGATGGCGCATGCGAAGACAATCGTCCAGACAGATGACATCACGACCAAGCGAGAGATGTATTACATCTCAAAGAACTGGGCTGAGGCTGCGTTCAGCGAGCAGCCGGAATCCGATATGGTGATGGAGGATATTGAGGCGATGATGCAAGTCAACAGGGAGCAGATCGGATTCATCCCTGAAGAGAAGGGAGGGGAGATTGCAGGAAAGCTGATCGTGGTTGACAAGGATCCGGATACAGGGAAAGATCTCAGGATTGACTGCACCAAGTTCGGATCAGGCGCGTATTCCATCCCTATCTCGGTCGAACACCTGAAGTTTGAGACTGATGCAAAGTTTATCCTGGCGATTGAGACTGCAGGTATGTTCCAGAGGCTTGTAAAGCACAATTACTGGAAGAATGCGAACTGCATCCTTATTTCGATGGGAGGGGTTCCGACACGGGCATTGCGCAGGTTTATCCGCAGGCTGAGCGATGCAAAAAAGCTTCCTGTCTATGTGTTTACCGACTGTGATCCTTACGGATTCTTCTCAATCTACAGGACACTGAAAGTAGGCTCAGGAAATGCAGCACATATCAATGAGTACTTCTGCGTTCCCAGCGCAAAGTTTCTGGGAGTGACTCCGCAGGATATTATTGACTATAAACTGCCAACGCATCCTCTCAAGGAGGTTGATTTCAAGAAGATAAAAGACGTGATTAAGAACGATCCGTTTGCAAAACACCATAAAGAATGGCAGAAGGCCCTTAACCAGCTGAGCCAGATGAAAGTAAGGTCAGAGCAGCAGTCGCTTGCAAAATGGGGGCTGAACTATGTTATTGAGAAATACCTTCCTGAGAAGATTAAGAAGCCTGAAACCTGGCTGCCATAGGCCGTTCTCTCACTCATCACTGGACAACCTCGCGTGAAGTATATAAAGGGATGAATCTACCCTGTGCGAATGGACGCAGAAAAGGCGTTAGTAGTATTCCAAGGCAAGAATATACGAAGAGTGTGGCATAATAATGAGTGGCACTTCTCAGTGGTTGATGTAGTCTTTGCGTTGACGGATAGCAAAGATGCTAAGGATTACTGGTATCAGCTTAAAAAACGAGAGGCAGAGCAGGGTATTGAGTTATCGACAATTTGTCGACAACTGAAATTGCCTTCAGAGGATGGTAAGTATTATGCAACTGACTGCGCAAATACAGAATCCATGTTCAGGATAATACAATCAATCCCTTCTAAAAAGGCAGAGCCTTTCAAGCAATGGCTGGCTAAGGTCGGCTATGAGCGCATTCAAGAAATAGAGAATCCAGAACTCGCTCAAAAGCGGATGAGGGCAATATACAAAGCAAAAGGGTATTCAGATGACTGGATAGAAAAGCGGGTTAGGGGGACTGCAATACGGGATGAACTCACGCATGAATGGGACAAAAGGGGTGTTAAGACAAATAAGGAATATTCCATACTAACGTCTGAGATTTCTAAAGCGACCTTTGGCTTGACTCCTAACAGATATAAGAAATTCAAAGGCTTAAAGAGAGAAAACCTGAGAGACCATATGAACGATCTGGAACTGATTTTTAGTATGCTCGGCGAAGCCTCTGCAACGAAAATAGCCAAGAGGAAGGAGGTGTTTGGATTTGATCAGAATAAAGCCGCTGCAAAAGAGGGCGGGACCGTAGCAGGGGTAGCAAGAAGGGAGCTGGAGAAGAGGAGCGGGGAGAAGGTCGTTAGCTCTGAGAATTATCTTAATGAGGTTGAATCCGCAAAGAGGATTTCTAAGAAGTGAATGTTTTTGAAACATTTATAAAGCTCCTATGAACCTTTGAGGATATGGGCCAGTAGCTCAGTCTGGACAGAGCGCCTGCCTTCTAAGCAGGAGGTCGGGAGTTCAAATCTTCCCTGGCCCGTAGATTGACAAAAGGGACTAGGAAAGTCAAGGGATGCTCATTCCCTTCTCTTTTCAAGAATTTTTATCTCGTTATTGTAGCTGAAGTAAATGATGTCATCGCCCTCAGAGAGCTCTCCCAGGGACTCATCAACTGCAGCATCAAAGGTCTCGAATGATACAGGATCCATGATCTGCACTCCTGCAGGGTTCTTTGCAATGACTGTCGCGTGCTTCTTCTGGATGTCAAGTTTCTCCACTTTGTCTCCATGGCTGAAGGTAAACTGCTTTTCTCCGCCTCCCTTGATGCTCTTGGCGTAGAATTTGAGCTTTGTATGCGAATGGGTTCCTACTGCAACAACTTCCCTTCGCGTGACCTGGAGGATGATTCCATTGAGAAGAAAGAAGTCTCCTCTCTGAAGCTCTGATGCAGAGGCCATGGCTGAGATGGAACTGATGAGGTTTTTAATGGTTGTGGTAGGCTCGGCATACGCGGTAATTCGCCTGGTTAAACAAAGGTTCAGGATAAGTTCTCAGTATGGCGGGATACCAGAAACTTATATATATAATAACCCGGCAATGTGCTGAGGTATGAGTTTGAACCCTTATCTTGCAATATTTTTTGCCGCTACAATCGGAGGATCAAGCGGCGTTTTCATTAAGCTCCTGAACCTTCCCTCAACGTCTATCACCTTCTTTCGAGTGTTTGTCCCTGTGGTGATCCTTTTAGGTTATTTTGGATGGAAGAGAGTACGGGTCTTTCATGGAAATTATTGGATCATGCTGGTTGCGTCTGCATTGAATGCCGCAAGAATGTTTCTTTATATGGTCGCATACCTGTATACCTCCATTGGAAATGCGGTCATCATCTTGTTTACATGGCCAATTTTTGCGACATTGTTTGGCATGCTGCTGTTAAAGGAGAGGGTAACTAAAAGAACAGCACTGCTTATTGGCGTAGCGTTTCTTGGGATTATGATTATGTATCTGAATAAAGAGATAACCTTTGGGAACAGGGATGTCATCGGAATGGGAGCTATGCTCTTGTCTGCAATCATCTTCTCGCTCACTGCAGTTATTTTCAAAAAAGAGTTAAAAAATTACACCAAAACAGAGACGATATTTTACCAAAATCTTCTGGGTGCAGTAGTTTTTTTGCCATTCATATTTATCAATGAGCCATTGCCGACACTTACCCAGACAATCATTGCCTCGATATACGGTTTTTTGGTGGGTATTGCGGCTTTCCTATTATTTTTCTTTGCACTGAAAAGGCTGCCCATGAACCATTTCTCGCTGTTCACCTATTGGGAGGTTCCCGCTGCGCTGATTTTTGGTGCAGTCTTCTTCAGAGAGGCAATCACAATAGATATGATTATCGGTGGAACGTTAATCCTTATTGCCGGGATATCATTAAGAGAGAAGGAAGCTGCTCCTGACTAACAACAACTTATTTAAACACACTTCTTTTTCTGGGATATGCGCGAGGGTACCCAAGCGGCCTAAGGGGATCGCCTGCAGAGCGATTATTCATGGGTTCGAATCCCATCCCTCGCTTTATATTTCTAATGGAAAGCGTGTTTAACAAACCTATAAAAGGCAGAGGGATGAGAGGCACGCTATATGGCAGAAAACGATATATACGACAGTAAGGGTAAATATGAGAGATTTAAGGCAAATTTGAAGCAATTCTTAATCCCCCCAGGTGAGAATGACAGGAAAAGGAAATATTACTGCAATAACGAAGAGAATCTGGTCTATTTTAGACACTTATTTAACAAATTTGAGGCTAAGGACTTAAGCTATGTAAGAAGGAATAGGCTTCTAGAGAGCAGGAGGATGGTTTGCCATGTCGCTGAAAAGAACCTTAAGGGGTTAGATAGGGAGGATATAGACAAACTAGTGACTTATATGCACAGTGCCTATAAGACACCCAAAAGTAAGAGTGACTTTATTCGTGATATTAAGCACATGTGGAAGATTCTCTTTCCTGAGAAGGATGAGAAAGGCAGAATAGAGGACTCTCTTGTACCTTATCCAGTACGTCATTTAAGCCCAAAAACAGAAAAATCCAGAGAGAAAAGGCGGAATGATAAAGTGACCTCCTCCCCGCCCTAAAGGGCGGGGCTTCCTGCGCTAACTGAACACCACGTTGTGGTGTGCTTCCTGATTCTTGATATAGGCCTCACAAACGGCAAGATCATTCACTCCTACCGTCGCTGAATAACTGCTCGGCGCCCAGAAATGCCTCTTGGGGTAGCGCAAGGCAACGTGCTCGCGGTTGCGAAAGATAAGGTAGCTTGAACGGCCCTTCAACAACGCAAGCGCCTGCGAATCAGTCATGCCATTCGGCAGCGTCGCCAGCGAGTGCACATGCTCCGGAAGAACACTCAACACGCGAAACACAATCCCGTGCTCGTGTGCTGCCTTGCGAATCGCAGCAGCCACAAGATTTTTAATCTCCAGCCTCTGCATCATCTTGTAGCGATACTTCGTGCACCACTCAAAGTGCCAAAAATTCATCGTCACCTTATGGCTCAACCGCTTCATGCTGTTCATGCTCTCGTCCTCCGGCGGAAGAGAGCTCACGCTACTTTGAATGGGTAGTGCGTGCGCAGTTTCGTCCGCCAGCTTGCTGGCGGCGAAGCCGCCACAAAAATGTTTCTATGGAGAAACGCCCTAAAGGGCGGGGGGTTAAACCCTAGCTCGCTACGCTCGCTCTAACTTTGGAAGAGTTTGAAAGTATTGTAAAGTTCTTCTCTAACGACGCCAGAATGCAGTTTTACTTGACACTTTCGCTAGAAAGCTTAGGAAGAGTCAAAACAGATTTTTATGTCCTTGCGCCTTCTTGTTGCTCTTTTAGATATTCTTCTAAATCCTTAAATACAGATGCGGTCTGCTCCAAAAAAAACTTACCCCTTTCTGTTAAGACTTTATTACCGCTTGTTGGATTATCCCTAACAAACCCTTTTTTACTTAACTCTTCAAACATACTGCTAACATCCTCTAAGTCAATACTAAAATTACTAGCGATGGATTCCGCATTGCTTTTTTTGGTAGGATACAATGAAATAAGGATTTTCATAGCTAAAGGATTTCTAATTAGCTCAGATGCCAAGCGTGCTCGGGAATAGAAATTAGGCAAGGATATCACCTCTTACCATCCTTCTGGGTTTTCGGGTTTAAAAGCCTTTCGGTTTTGTTCATGGTTATTCTCCTCATCTCTTGTAAGTATGTCTGACATTATATTTATTTCTGTTTTGACTCTTCCTAAAGCTTTCGCTAAAAAATCATCTTCGTCCTTTGCACCAATATGTGGATTTTTTAAGTGTTTATGCTGATGTGGAACAGTATCTATATCTTCCGTGAATAGTATAATATTTTCTTTTAACTTTTCATATTTCGGATTTTCACATAATGTTACAAGCTCGATTTTAGCTCCATCCCCGCACTCTGCTTTTGTTATTGGTATATAGATAAATGGTACAGGTCTTCTATAAGAATTAAGTATCAAATTACAAATTAATTCAAATTTCTTGGAATAATCAGGCAATTCTGTGTCATCTATCTCCTTAACATTTAGATCTCCCGCTATTAAGCAGGCGACCTTCTTGTCTACAACCTGCTTTCGCAATCTCATAAGAACTGGTTTGTGAACCTTGCAATAGCATCCCAACAAAAAAATGCATATAGATGATTTTGCTCTTGACAATTCTGAACTATAAGTTTCGGATATTTTAGTACTGAACTTGTTTATTTTCTCTATATCCATTTCCATGTAATGGGCACTCATTTGTTTATAAAAGTACCTTTTTTGGTGACAAGAAGTAAAATTTGCATAAATAAGACATCCCCTCTTGTCCAAAAAAGCAAAGATTAAATACTTCTTCGCACATTCTAAGTAACGCTTTCCGTTAGAAAGGATATGCCCATCCCTCGCTCTTCGTTATGACACAAATTCCAGATCTGAAGAACTGCTCTTTTATCCCCCAAGGAGGAAGAGCTTCCTATTTCCTGTCTGAATACCTGATTAATCTCTGCTACACCAAGAAATACGCCCATGGGGCGGATGAGAGGATAGGCAGGCTTCCCTTTGGGCTTGTGGGAACCTTCAGGGATCATCTGTGTAAATGGCATATGCTGACAAATGATTTGGAGTTTAAGGAAGAGTATCCTGCATGCCTCAATTCCTACCAGAATATTGAAGAGTTTAGCACTGCAGTGAGGGAAGAGACTGTAAAAAAGATTTCTAAGGAGTGGAGCAAGGCAACGAATGAGAAGATTGCAGCATCGGTATCTTATTATTTTGACCAGTATACCCGGCTCATCCAAGCTGCAGGGGTTTTGAGGGTGTTTGATCTTTGCCTGCTTCGACGCTTAAAAGAAGCGCTTCAGGATGAGGAAATAGCAATCTTATCCAGCGGCAGGCCGAGCATTGGAATGGAGGAAGAAGAGAAGCTGCTTCGCCTGGCAGCAGGGGTTTCAAAGGGCAGAATGCCAAAAGCTGGTGCGGAAAAGGCTCTCCAGAAGATTTATGAGAAGTATTGCTATTGGACCATGGGATATTATGATGAGAAACCAAAGAATTTTGATGACTATAAGGGTGCTTTGGAGGGGTTTATTGCCAGGAATCCAACAGCGCTCTTGGAGCAGCGCAAGAAGCTGATGCAGGAACAGGCACAAAGGAGAAAGGCCATTAGGGCAAGTCTTGACGCAGACATGAAGAGGATTGCCCTAATGGCCTTTGAGGCAGCGTATCTCAAGGATTATAATAAGTACTCGGTCAATAAGATAATTTATTATGCCGAGCCGCTCTTGAGGGAGGCTGCTAAGAGAAGCAACTACAGCCCCGAGTTCGTTAAGGATCTCGTGCCTGAAGAAGTGCTTGCTTTGCTGAAGGGGAAAAAGCCAGACAGCAAAAAAGTGAAGGAGCGGATCAAGCACTCTGTTCTTATCTCTTACCCGAACCAGATGATCATATTAACCGGAAAGGACGCTGCCAGGTTTGAGAAAGAGTATATTGAGGAGTCTCGTGATGAAACGACGATTACTGGCAGGAGCGCCTGCAGGGGGATGGCAAAGGGCATTGTGAGAGTGGTGCATTCTCAGGCGGATTTTGGCAAGCTGAGGAAGGGCGATATCCTGGTGGTTATCAACACGGGTCCTGATTTTGTTCCGGTCCTTCATAAGGTGTCTGCGATTATCGCAGAAGAGGGAGGCATTACCGCGCATGTGTCGGTGATCAGCAGGGAGCTGGGGATTCCCTGCATCGTTGGGGCCATCAATGCAACCAGCATCTTTAAGGATGGAGAGCTTGTAGAGGTTGATGCTGAGAAAGGGGTTGCGAGGAAGATTAGTTGACGATTTCTTAGATATCCTCATCTTCCCGAAACAGGTCTTTGGCTTCCTGAGCATTAATCTTCAAATGCCTTCCTTTTCCGAATATTTTTTTGAGGTTGATTAGTTTAAATGCCTTCATTTTGATTAAAAAAGACGCAATTAATATAAACCTTTTCTTGTTTTTGATGGTTTATGCAGCCTGTTAAGAAGGTACTCATGACAAGAGAAGGCAGACAGTATTTTGTCAGGGATACCAGCCAGGACTTCCACACACAGTTCGGGTTTGTCGCTAAAATGGATTTAAAGAAGAGATCAGGGAGTGTTAAGAGCCAGACAGGAAAGGAGTTTTTTATTTTTGACCCGTCTTTTATTGATTCTTATAGAAAGATAAAACGCGGGCCTCAGATCATTACATTGAAGGACTTGGGTTTTATCATTGCAGAGACTGGGATAGGAAAAGAGTCTAAGATAGTAGATGCAGGAGCCGGAAGCGGAGCTAGCTGCTGCTTTCTGGCGAATATTGCAAAAGAGGTTGTTTCATATGAGAACCGGAAGGAGTTTTATGAGATTGCAACGCTTAATGGGGAATCCCTGGGTTTGAAGAATTTGAGAGTGAAGTACAAGGATGTGTATGCAGGCATTTCAGAGAAGAATGTTGATTTGGTTTTGTTTGATTTGCCTGATCCCTGGAAAGGCGTTGATGTTGCTGCGAAGGCTTTGAAGCCTGGAGGGTTTTTGGTTTCCTATTCCCCTACATTGGCGCAGGTTCAGGACTTTGTGAAAGCGGTTCAGGATTCGGGGAGGTTCATGTATATAAAGACAGCTGAGATAAATGAAAGGACGTGGGAGGTTGAGGAGAGAAAATTGAGGCCGAAGACTGCGTTTTTGAACCATACCGGGTTTATGAGTGTGTGCAGGAAGGCTTAGGATTTCTGTATTAGCTTCTTGATTCTCGATGCTATGCCTCTTGGAGTTGTTTCGTAGTAAAGATTAGGATATCCAAGGTTATGTGCTGCTACTATATCCTCTGTTGCTCTATAAAAATTTTCAGAACTGCAGTTGATGATTATTGGCAGATTTGAGGATTTTGCCTGTTGCATCAGACGGATGAATCCTTTCGTTTCTACAGGAGGGCTGTGGAGTATGAGCGCGTCTATTGAGTCTAGCTTTGAAGGGAGATGCTTAGAAATCTTAATACCAATCCGATCCGGGATTTCGCGATAGGATTCTGACGGTTTCCAGTCATAAATGCGAACCAGGGGCTTTTCCATTATTCCGCTTCCAGCTCAACAAGCTTCTGCTTGATCATCTCAATGGTCTTCTGGTTTTCCTGCTGGTGCAGCAAGGTGCCGCATTCCGGGCATTTGAACTGGAACTCTGTTGCTGTATCAAAGTCTAATCGTGTGCAGGCATTCCTGCACATATAGAAATTGTTGAGGTTTGCTGCCTCCTTTTCAAGCCTGTTCCTGAGCTTATCGATGGCCTGCCGCCTGATGATGCCAACAAGCTCTTTGACCCTGTGGGGGCTGAATGTCCAATAGCTGATATACCAGCCCTTCTGGCGGTCCTTTTTCTTGATATACGAAGCAAGGTTCTTCTCATGGAGCCTGTAGAGGATGTTCCGGACATGATTAACTTCCATCTTTAGGTCTTTTGCAATCTTGAATTCAGAGAGGTTCTTCTTTCCCTGCAAGAACTCGACAATAGGGAGAGCGTCTGCTCCTACAGCTCCCTCCACAATCCTCTGGACAAGCTTTTGTGTGACTTTCATTGTGTTTACCTTCATTGACTATGCCTATGGCTATCACCCTCTTTTTCATTGACCCCCTACCCCTTCCTAGAAGGTCCAGCTTTTTAAACCTTCTGGAGCAAATGTCCAGATATCACAACTTTTTTTACTGGATAGTTGTTACTATTTATGAATGAGGTTATATATAAATGTTTCTGTTTTTTGGCGGGGTTGGCTAGACCGGGATCTACGTTCGCGGCGTTCATAACGTTCATAAGAGATAAACACATAGAGGATAGAGTATAGAAGACGGTATAATGAAAAGAATGAAAAAAAGCTGGGGCCAAATGGCCCCTTAAAACACTTAGTTCTTAGATATCCTGTAGACTGCCTTAAGCGCAGGGATAAAGACTGCGCCAGCCACAAACAGCCCGAAGATGCTAAAGGCTGTGGTGACCATCTGGCCCATAGTAGGCGGCAGAAGAGGCCCCATGCCTGCAATGGCTATTGATCCTGAAGTAAGGCCTATAGCTGCTATGATGAAGCCGCTGACCTCTGCCTCAGTTATGTTGAGGATGCCGACTATCAGGCCCAGCAGGACCATGAATGCCGAAATCATCCCTATTGTACCTGTATCCAGCTGCATGAATGCTGCAGCAACACCGATGAGCAGGGCAATAATGACTCCTAGAATGAAAGCCCACACACCAATCGTCTTAACCATGTCATTTTCCTTTGCTATATATGCCATAATAATTACCCCCTGCATGGAGGCTTGTTCCATACCCCCACGACAATGCTTGGCTTTTAGGAAGGGGACATTTATAAATTTTTTCTTTTTCGGATGCGAGTGTGTAAATAATTGGCACCAAATACCTATCTAAGCCTTTTTCTCCCTTGCTTTGAAGCAGGTTATTGTGCTTGATAAAACGCCTTCAGCTAAGTATAAGGAAGCCTATCTTAGTCCTGCAAGTAGCAAAGTATCATTTAGCCCCCTATACGAATAATGCCCAGAACCAACAGTCTGTATTACACAGTTATCTTCCTTGAGGAGGACTTTTCCATCTTTCACTTGAATCAAATCTTTTCTAGCCTGGTACATTGTAATATTGGTTTCTGACGTTGGTGTTTTGACCAAGAAGTGCAGCATTCCTTCACGGCTTGCATGATAGGCTGCGAGATATTCATTACAATGATCATGTAAATTCCAATAATTTAGGTATACCATCTGAACGACATCCCCAGACACAAGCAAATCCAAATCGTCCAAGCTTTCCAATGATTGCGAAGTTACCATAAAGAAGGGGGACTTTTGCCGCTACTTAAATCTTTTGCCTTGCCTATGCTGTTAAATGACCGGAATGAAAAATTCCAAGAGTTTCAATTGAGCGAGTGAAATCGTTTTGTTCAATAGGATAGAGGGTTTGCTGCCATCCTTCAGCTATAATAATACTTCCCTGCAGCCTTCTGCGCCTGATCCTTCTGCGACTCGGGCTTGTTAATTCTCGGCCTGTGGGAAAGCTCATCCCTGCGCAGGGTTATCTTCAGGCCTGAAAGCAACGAGTTCATGCCCTGTTCCATTGCATACGGGCCTTTTGCCCTGCCCTCAACTGCAGGAGATCCTTCAAAGACAAGGAGCCTGTCAGAGAGGACATCAAGGAAGAGGAGATCATGGTCGATGACAAGGCAGCTCTTTCCGGTTGTGAAGACAACATTCTCTATGACCTTGGCTGTTGTGATCCTCTGCTCAACATCCAGGTATGCTGAGGGCTCGTCAAGAAGGAACATATCACAGTCCTTGGCTAAGGCCGCTGCTATTGCAACCCGCTGCAGCTCTCCGCCTGAGAGCTGCTCTAAGCTCATATCAAGGAGCGGATCCAGGTTTAGGGGGCCGATGATATCATTCTGATGCTTTTCCAGGACTTTTGCAAGAGCTTCCCTTACTGTATATTCCGAAGGCTCCAGATACTGAGGCTTATAGGAGATTCTGATTTTCTCATCAGTGCGGCCTGAGTCTGGCTTTAGGACGTGGCTCAGGATTCTTGCAAGGGTTGTTTTGCCTATCCCATTTTCTCCAAGGACACCAACAATCTCCTTTTGTGAGATGCTGCCTGCTTCTGCTGTGAGAGTAAAGGAGCCCAGTGTTTTCCGAATGCCTGACCAAGAGGTAAGAGTATCATGCTGCTGGGATTTCGAGGCTGGCCGCACGTCAAAGAGTAAGGGGTGATCGCGGAAGCGCATATTATGCTCCTTGATATAGCCCTCAAGATAAACATTGATTCCTGCTTTGGTGGTTTTTGGAAGGGAGACGATTCCGTACACTGCAGGCTTCCCATACATGATATGGATCACGTCTGCCATATAATCCAGAGCGATGAGGTCGTGCTCGATGACCAGGACTGCTGTTTCAGGGGTCGCAAGCTCCCGGATAAAGGAGGCTGTTCGCAACCGCTGCTTGATGTCAAGGTAGGAGGTAAGCTCATCAAAGATGTACAGGTTCGCCTTCTTGAGCGCTGTTGCTGCTACTGCAACCCTTTGAAGCTCGCCGCCTGAGATGCTTGTGATGTCATGGTCCAGAACCTGGCCGAGCTGGAGTTTCTCCACAATGTCATCGAATTTGCCTCTCTCATCCACCTTTTGAAGCAAATGCCTTACTGTGCCTTTTGCTTTTTTTGGGATTATTTCCACCTGCTGCGGCTTATAAGAGACCTTGATTTTTCCTTTCTGGAGGCCTTCGAAGAATGCCTGGGCTTCGGTTCCCTTAAAGAATTGGACCAGATCTGAAAAACCTGCTTCAGTATCCTTTCCAAGATTTGGCTTGAGGATGCCTGCCAGGATCTTGATTGCCGTTGATTTTCCTATCCCATTGACTCCAAGGACTCCAACAACCTTGCCAAAGGAGGGCTGCGGAAGGCTGTAGAGATGGAATCCGTTTTCTCCATAGCGGTGTATCGGAGGGGAGTCAAGCTCTTCAGGAAGGTTGATGATGTGGATCGAGTCTTTCGGTGATTTCAAAACGCAGATGCCGCAGCCAATGCAGAGCTTTTCATCAATGCTTAATCTGCCTTTGGCATCTACCCTGATGCATTCTTTTCCTTCCCGATTGACAGGGCATATGCTCTGGATATAGAGGTTCTGATGCTTGTCCCTCAGCTTTTCGGGGTCCACTACTGCTATTCTTGGCATGATGTTCCTGAAGTTGAGCGGGTTTTAAAGATTATTGGTTTCATGGGCTGGGCTCTTTGGGCTCTTAATCGGGGCCTTAACGTTTATTTTTTAATTGAAAGGGATTACTTTACCGTCCATTGTTAATGATAGTTTATTCGTTGGGTTCTTTTATTGATGGGTTCTTTTAATCCGATGGCCGCTATGCTTCATGAGGATACATTGATTGTTACTGAGTTACTTTATTCAACCGGGATTTGCATTATCTTCTATGAAGTGTCAGTTATATTCGAATCATCATATTTATAAATGTGGGGAGGCTTATCAGGGAAATGGCAAAATGTGAGATCTGCGGCAGCAGGATTGGAGAGACGTTTCTGAAGAAGATTATCGGAAGCGTGGTCAAGGACCCAAAAGGCAAGAAGCATACGGTATGCAATGAGTGCCAGAGGAAGTTTCCCGCAAAAGAGGAGATTTTAAAAAATCTGAGGTGATTTCTTTTTGTTATGCCCTCGTAGCATAGTAGCTATTGCGGCAGATTCGTAATCTGCAGGTCATGGGTGCAACTCCCATCGAGGGCTTAGAATCCCAATTGATTTGAGGTACTGTCAAATAAAAATTTTCTAAGAAAGTCTTTCAGGAATATGTCAAGCTCGTTAAGATCCCTATGTATGATAAGAGTATCCTTCTGTAGGGAGTAACCGCCTCTCATCAAGAAGTGTCAAGCTGATAAAGTACTTAAGCCTGTCTTACGAAACAAGAATCCTTCTCTCCTTCGGAACATAATTCAGGACTTTTCCTTCAACTGCCTTTCCGCAACCAAGGATGTCCTTATGATGCTTGATGATTTGGTATCCTTCAGCCTTGCTTGAGATTGTCTCTCCACGAAGCCATTGGCTGGCTTCGCTGTCTGTCACTTCAAGAACATTCTTCTTCGCCTTTGCTGCGATAAGCTGGCTTCCTTCAATGGAAAGCCGGATTCCGTCTGGCCGGATCTCCCCAAAGTAGAGGCCAGCACGGTCGATTCTGAGTTTCTTTGCGTCTATATCGGCCACATCCTTGGTGAGCAGGAACACCTTGTCTTTCTCATTCTTCAGGAAGGCTGCATCTATCTTGCCTGTGAAGCTGAATTGGGACTCAAGCTGAGCCATGATTGCCTTCACTTCACGTGTGTTGAGGAATTTGAGCTGCTGCATTGGTGTTAGAGACTGCCAGTACTATAAATTAGTTTTTATTGAGAAAGCAGCGTTCAAAATCTCCTGGGTTGCCATCGGCTCGCCTAATCTTTCTAAGGAATAAAGCTGACATCCCCGAGGGGGCAAGTCCCCCTGTCAGCTGTGCATCTGCCTGTAAAGAGGCTCGCAAGAATGATGGCAACCTTCATTTTGAACGCTGCCTATTGAGAAACTTGTGAGGTTTAGAAAAAAGCATTAAAAAAGAAAAAATGAGCCTTACTTTGCGTAAGGCTGCCTGTGGGCATATTTTTCAAGGGTTGGCTGCTTAGATCTATTCAATAGATCAACCATATCACTGGTCGTCATCTTGGATGGGTCTACTATGTCCTCCAGACCGATGTGCTTCACAAGATCAGCAGCGTGCTCTTGCTTCAGACCACTATACCCTACCTGAAGGATTTGCTGTAAAGCAGCGTTACGGCCTTTCTCTGTGTCTTTAAGGAATGCTTGAACGCTGAATTCAGGACCAAGAGCTTCTACTGTCTGGTCAAAGTCTGAAGGTGTTACACCATAAAATCCATTAGCTACACCGCCTGCTTGGAATATATTCCAAGTTGATGTATCTGCTTTAAGCGCAGCCCCAAGACGATTTTTGATCTTGGCACCGAATGCGCTCTTTAGAGCAGCTTTCTTACCCGGATCAGACAGGTTTGTATAGTTCAGTTCTTCTGTAGCGGGATCGTAGAGCGTTTCCATAGCAGCATCATAAAGTGCTTGCTCGACTACGCCTGATCTTCCAGCTACTACTCTTTGCGCCTGTTCAGTTAGAGCGAGCGCATCCTTGAAGTCGGAATCTTTTCCTTCAGTTATATCTGCCTTTTTACCTTTTGTCATGTTTTACCCCCACATTGGTATGTGTATTTTGTTATTACTATATAGTAATACAACTTATATATAAATGTTTCGATTTAATAGGGGCTGTAAAGGTAAGATTTGCTTGTTTTAGCGTGTGGTGAATTTCTCTGCTTATAAGGCTTTTGGAAGCTGTTCTTTTACAGTGGTAATCGGCTGGTTTTGATTGGCGAATCGTGGAGAAATGCGCAGTAAGGCTTACCATTTACAATGAGAAAATGGAATGTAAAGGGTAAGGCTTGCGGGTGGAAAGCTATATTAAGCCGGAAAACAAGCGTTTCTTGACATGACCCTCACAAACAAACAACGGTACATGCTGTTTATCCTCGGAGAGTATTATAAGAAGGAGAGGGGCAGGCTGAAGAAGAGTTTTCTCGATATTGCAATCTCAAAGCCGGTGTTCATCGACCTTGTGCTCAGCTCCGGGCTGGTCTCCAAGAAGAGCAGGGCTGTGTACAAGAACTTGGAGGTGTTAGAGAAGAAGAAGTTGATCTTTTATGAGAACAGGATGCTTAAACTGACTGAACAGGGATTCAAGAGATTCGGGGAGCTTGAGGATGCTATCTCTCCCTATCTGACAGCAATGCGGATTATCCGCGGCGGGAAGGCAAAAGCAAAGAAGAGCCAGACGATATTCAGCTATTTGGGAAGGATGGTGTAAGGGGCTTAAAAAACGTTATTCTTGCAACCTTTAAAAATCGAAGCTTTTAAATAATAACCTTTAACTTTCTAAGACCAATGGGTAAAAAAACAAAGAAGGAAGCGGGGGCTGATTCTAAAAAAGAAGAGAAGAAAGAGCAGGATCCGTTTCTCGCAGGGATCAGCCAGCTGCCGAAAGAGGCCCAGGAGAAGCTTAAGGCGATAAAGGCGAAACTCGACACATTCAAGGAAAAGGTTCTCAGCAAGTTTGACAAGTATGTCGCAGGGATTGCATTATTGCCGCCAAAGAGGAAATTGCAGGACCGGCCGGCACAGCAGGCTCATGAAGCGATTCAGGAAAACCAGAAAGCGACCCTTGTTCCGGAAAAAGTAGAAGTACAGGGAGAGAAAAAAGAGGAGCCTGAGATTTCTGTCTTAGTCCTGGTTGATGATTCTGACTCCAGCAAGATGCCAAAGTATGAGCTCAAAGACAAGCTTTCCAAGATCATCCAAACTATGGCGACAGAGGTGGACAAGGAGATTAAGGTAGAGGTCATCATCCTGTCAGAGCTTTGGCAGAGCTGCTTTGACGGAAAATATGACCTTCTGCAGCTCATTGCGGTTTCTGCCGCTGTGTACGATAAGGGCATGCTGAGCGCAATCAAGATAGCTGAAGTCCACAAGAATATGGTGTTGAGGAAGTTTGAGAAGTACATTGTGAGCTATGTCTTAGCCGGAAGCCTTGTGCAGGGAAGGGCCACTAAGGAATCTGATATCGATGTCTGGATTGTGATTGATGATACTGATGTCAAGAAGATGACCCGGATTGAGCTCAAGGATAAGCTCAGGGCGATCATCATTGGGATGGGGATAGAGGCGGGCGAGCTCACAGGGATCAAGAACAAGATCAACATCCAGGTGTATATCCTCACTGAGTTCTGGGACAGCCTCAAGGAGGCAAATCCTATCATCTTTACTCTGCTCAGGGATGGTGTGCCCTTTTATGATCGTGGAATCTTCATGCCATGGAAGCAGCTTCTGAGGATGGGGAGGATCAAGCCGAGCTGGGAAGCCATTGACATGTTCATGAAATCAGGGGATCAGATGGTGTCCAGGGTCAAATACAAGCTGAAGGAGATTGGTATGGAGGATGTGTTTTACGCCTTATTGACTCCTTCACAGGCTGCAATCATGATGATGGGGATAGCACCGCCTGCTCCGAAAGAGACTCCTGACCTGATGCGGGAGCTGTTTGTGAAAAAGAAGGCAATGATTGAAGAGAAGTACATCAAGATACTGGAAGATGTCATCAAGCTCAGGAAGGACCTGGAGCATGGAACAAAGAAAGAGGTTGAAGGGAAGGAGATTGATGGCCTTATCCGGGATGCTGACAGCTTCCTGAAACGGATCAAGAAGCTCTTTGGCCAGATTGATGAGATGCGCGAGGCTGAGAGCATGGTCCATCTCTCTGACAGCATTCTTGGCACAACACGGGATGCGTTGCGGCTTGAAGGAGTAGAAGGGGTTGCCGACAAGGATCTTGTTGCTGCATTTGAGGACAAGTTTGTGATCCAGGGAAGGATTCCTGCAAGGCATCTGAGGATGCTGAAGGATCTGCTGAAGGCAAAGAAGGATTATGACGCCAAGAAGCTTACGAAGCAGGAGGTTGAGAAGCTGAAGAAGGACTCAGGAGGCTTCATCAGGTATATGGTAGAGCATATGCAGCGAAGGCGCGGGAGAGAGATTGAGCGGGCCAAAGTCAGGGTGAAGTACGGGGAGAAGTTTGCAGATGTCATCCTGCTTGGAGAGCAGGCATTCATCATCCATGATATCGATGCTGAGCAGAAGCAGATTTCCAAGGCGAAGATCAAAGAAGATGGAAGCCTGGGAGCGCTGGCAACGTCAAATCTTGAAGAATTTGAGAAGGATCTTGCCAAGGTGACTATTCCACCCAAGGTCTTTATCAAGGAGCCGATCTTTGAAAACCTTAAGAATATCTTTGGGCATGATATTGAGATTCTGGTGAATTACTAAAACAGTTTATGGCTTTATTTCTGAGGGTTTCACGCTTGGTTCTGTAATAGGTTAAGCTCGGCCTGACCTTAACATTGTTTTCTGAATGGGCCTGCCTGGATAGGCTCTGCCGAAATCCTTCGCTTCGCGGCAGTGCCGGTACTCAAAAATGCTTTGTATTTTTGGTCGCTCCTTCGGAGCAGCTCGGTCTCGGCACGTTTACGAATATATCGACATATCCCCGAAGGTGGCAACCCCCTTGTCGATGCTCATTCTTTGGAATACTGACCTCGCGAATGGGCACTGCACCGGATTTCAGCAGAGCTGCCGGATAGAAATCTTTATATATAAATTACCTTATATGTAGCTTTTAGGATACATAATGGGTACTAAAGAGATAGGATCCGCAAAGATACATGTAAAGTTCACAAGAGAGCAGCTTGGGATAATCAGCAATCTCAAAGGAATTCTTGGCGGCACGAATGCTGAAGTTGTAAGGACAATCTGCATGGCGTATCTGTCTGAGAAGAACTTTCTTTCAAAGAAGAGGGGCGCTCCATGAGGAATGCAGCGGCAATAAGGAGCGTGGAAAAGGGCAAGAGCGGGGCAAACGCATCTCGAAGGATGGTCTATGCTTCATTGCTCGGCCTGATTCTGGCTGTTTTCTTATTTACGCCGCTTTTTTGGAGGCTTGATCCTACAGGGTATATTGTTGCAAAGCGAACAACGACATATTCCCAGGAAGTGGGATGGGAGATAAATGAAAGCTCTGATGCTCTTTGGCTGGTAGAGCACCCGCAGGAGATAGTCCATATTGCAGTGAGCGGAAGCATAGCAAAGACTGGAAGCGCTAAGATATTTATTGAGGGATCAGATGGGCGCTACCTGATTTTTGACAGCAGCAGATTAGAGGAAAAAGGATTATGGATAGTAACTGGCGCAGCTGTTCCCAATGAGAGTTTTGCCAATGAAACGACGTCTAATGAAACGATGTTAAACCTATCAGCCAACACTGGTTTTTCAAATGAGACAAGCATCCAAACAAATATCACTTCAGCAAATATCACTCGGGTTCAGGAAGATAGGGGTTCTGCACCAACGCCGGCATCCGTTCTGGAAAGGACCACTTTCAGCAATGCGTGCATTGATACCTGCGATGTAGCCGGATTCAACAGCAGCTCATATGTTCTTGTTTTTGAGATTAATGGCACTTATGTGCATATAGACGGCATTTCCTATTCCATTGAGAGGGAGGTTCTCAATAAACCACCTATTTTTGCCGGCATTCCCAACCAGACTATGATGATGGGCACGAATCTTTCTTTGAAGTTGAGTGATTATGCGCTTGATCCCGACAACGACTCCCTGACCTTCTCGTCATATAAGGCGGATAATTTGTCTGTCGTGATCGAAGGGGACCTGGTTACGCTGCTGCCTGAGCCGGGGTTTGAAGGAACGCGGTATATCTTCTTTATAGCTAATGACAGCATTGATGTTGCGGTTTCGCCTCTTGTTGAGGTTTCTGTAAGCAGAATTGCAAGACAGAGAATAGAAGGAGAGACTTTTCAGAGTTCTGCCAGGATTGGCAAACCTGTAAAATGGGTTAAGAGGATCAGAGGAGAGAAGGGCAGGGAGAACATAAGCACTGAGCTTCCAAGATTAGCGGGAAATATTTCTGTCAGGAAGGTGAATGAGCTGACTGGCGAGGAAAGAGAGCTTGAGATTGCTGTTCAAAATGAAAGAGAAGTACAAGAGGTTCCTGCCATTATAACCGGCCAGGCAGTCAGTGAGGACAGCATATCAGGGGGTTCTGGATTGATTTCGAGATTTTTTGCATCCATTTCAGGAGCCAACAGGATCACGGGAAGGGCTGTTGAAGTGGTTCAGGAGCAGGAGAAAGAGAATATCACTGTGAACATAGACGGGGAAGCGGTTGAAGAGGAGGATGAATTTGTCATTGAATATTATACTGATGCCCCGTATGCAGAGGAGCGCAGGATAGATGGAAGATCCAAGGAGATAACCGTTATCGGGCCTGATGAGGTTGGGTATGAGAATGTACTGGCTTTCTCAGAGCTTCCTTTTGAGGTTAGTGATGAGAGAAAGATAAAGCTGTATCATAGTGTTGACGGACTTAAGCAGGAAAGCGAGTTCACAGCATATGATAATGATGGAGACGGATTGTATGAGCGCATAGAATGGGTCGTTCCTCATCTGAGCGAGCAGGTTTATGAAATCGTCATTATAACAAAGGCTGAGCACCTGGATGAGAATAAGGCTGTTGTAAGCGATATATATGAAAGCGTTAAGGAACAGGAAGGAATCTGGTCTGAGCCCATCCCTCCAAACCATTATGTTAGGGCCACATTTGAACAGCCGCTTGACTCTGCAAAAGACATAACCCTATACGCAAGATCTGCCGGCAACAGCTCAGCTTCTCTGGAGGTTTATACTGAGAACGGAGAGGGGATCATAGCATCAATTGGAAACATAACCGCAGAAAACAGCTATACGATGCCCCTTATAGGATTGTCAGAAAGCACAGCAACTGTTGATATAAAAGTCCTTGATGGAACAATCGAGATCGACTATATCGTCGATCCCAGCCTGATCTCTGTATCAACAGCAACTATTCCCCGAGTGATAAATATCCAGGGAAAACTGACAAATGCAGCAAATGCAGCAGTCTCTGACGGGACCTATGGGTTTGTGTTTACCCTGTATAATGTCTCAAGCGGCGGCACGGGATTGTGGAATGAGAGCCACAATATCACAACCGTGAGCGGGGTGTATGATGCTGACCTTGGCAGAAAAACTTCCATGAACCTTGAATTTGACCAGAGTTATTACCTTGGAATCAAGGTAGAGAGCGATGCAGAGATGACACCGAGGATAAACTTAACAACAAATCCGTGGGCATTCCGCTCTTTTGTCGCGTATGAGCTCGCAAGCACTGATGGATGGATATCATTGAAGGGGAATGTGAACGCAACCCAGAACCTTACAGTTGTTGAGAACCTGAATGTAACTGGGAACATAACAGCAGCACAGTTTATTGGAGATGGAAGCCTGCTGACGGGGATTAGCAGCGGAGGAGGGAATACTACTACTGAAATGGCTTCTGCCCTGGACAACACGAGCATTGTTCGGGAGTATCAAGGGTATTTCAAAAGCGAAGTCAATCTGACCCAATTATTGGATGATAATTACAGGAATATATCAAGCAGGGTTGGCAACACAACGGCAGAGATACGGGAGCAGTTCCTTAACTCAAGCAATGTCACGATCAGAGATGGGGTTATTTCTATCAATGAAACGTTCCTGAGGGCAGGGGATGCAGCAGGCGGAAACACTTCTGCTGAGATGATAGATGCAACTACCGGGAATGTTAACTCTACTTCATGGTTGAAAGCTGGCGCAAACATTATCTTAAAGGTTTTTTCAGATTTTGTTGGCATTGGCACATCCGGGCCATCATCTCGGCTGGATGTCAATGGAAGCGTTAACGCAACCCAGTACCTGATTAACGGGACTGACATCTATAACGTATTTACTGAGCTGACTGATACAAAGGGCAATACCACGGCAGAGATTGCCTCTGCTTTGGACAACATAACCATCTTAAGAGATTACCAGAAGCATGGCAATACCACGGCAGAGATATGGGAGCAATTCGGCAATTCCAGTAATATAACCATCATAAATGGAATTATTTCTATCAATGCTTCTTTTGTTGACGAAGGGCATGTTTTTGGAAATACGTCTGCTGAGATTGTTTCCGCTATGGCAAGCGAAATATCCAGCCTTAATACTTCCCTGAATAATTCTTTCAGATCAGAAGACACGAACCTTAACGCTTCTATGAAAGAGTATGCAAGGAGCGAGGTTATTTTATTGAACACTTCCTTAAATAATTCCTTCAGATCAGAAGACACGAACCTTAATGCATCAGCACAGGCTTATGCAAGAACTGAAGCTGCCAATCTGAATGCTTCTGTGAAGGCGTATGCAGACAATGCTGATTCACTTTTGAATGTTTCTATGAGGAGTTTGGGGTTCTTTAACAGCTTATCAAACATAACAGGGTATTTGAATATATCAAATGTGAAGATCACTGGCATTGCTAATTTCAGCGATGTGAATGTGACTGGCGGATTGTATGTGAGGGACAAAGTAGGCATTGGAACAACAGCGCCATCCCATACATTAACCGTAGCCGGGACTATGAATGTATCAGGCAATACCCTGATTCTTGGAGAGCTGAATACAACAGGGAGAACAAACTTTAATGATGTAAATATCTCAGGAGTGTTTGACGCAGGGTTTCGCATTGCGGCTCCTGACAGGGAGGCTGTTACACAGAACCTCTGGATTCCACGATGGCCGGACTTGCAGTATGTGATTATGCAGGATTACCAGGACGAGCTTGCATACGCTGATATGTTTGCAGATAACATATCTGTTTCTCCAGCTGTTGAGGGCGGAACATCAATCAACAATATTTTCCGTGATGATGCAACGTGGGCGCAATTTAATTCTGGCGGATCCCCCTATCCAATAATAATAGATGTTAATTTGACAAGCAATCCGATTACTGCCAAGGCCAGCAGCAAATTCAATCTTGGGCTTACATTTAGGTCTACAGCTGCTGCAAACCCCAACAGGATTTCTGTGGAATTGTATAATTCCAGCGATGAATGGGTTCTCGCAACGAACACAACGTATAACAGCACCGGCTCAAATGATGTCTGGCTTTCCCCGAGCCTTACCGGCCTTTCTGATACAAGCAGTGGTATCCGGGGCTTGAGGGTAACATTATACGGCACCAATCCCCTGCCTGCAAATTTCCTTCTTCAGAGGATGATACTCTACCACCGAACTGCTCCGTGGGATCCCTGGAAGCTCCACATTGGCGGAGGGATGATGTACGGCGGGGTGAATTTTTCAGGAGTCACCCAAGATATCACCACCCCTGCAGGAGAAGATCTCGCCTTGATGCCTGGAGGAAAAGTGACTGTTGTTGGGGATTTGAATGTCACTGGAACATCTTATATCTATGCAACTGAGGGAGTGATACAGCCAGTCTACGGGAGTGATGATGGATTAGCTTTGTATCTGCCATTCAACACAAATGAGACAACGAACCAACAGTATGATTATAGCCCTTACGGAAATGACGGGCTCATGGTAGGAGGGGTTGTCTGCAATTCAACGTATGGAAAGTATGGGGTTGGATGCAATTTTTATGGATCTGGCGATTATATAGATTCAGGAAGGGATTTAGTAGCTGAGCTGGATCAGGTTAATGAGTTTACGCTCTTGGCGTGGATCAAACCAGCAAATGCTGACAAGTTTATGGGGATAATGGGGACAGGCAATCCCTATAGCGCTGACGGTGAGGGATTTATACTTGATTATAGAGGGAGTGTTGCTGGAGACCCAATACGGTTTCAATTGAATAATGATTCAGGAACCGCAACAACCATAACTGTGAATATTGGAGATCTTTCCAACCAATGGATCCATGTTGCTGCTGTGGTAAACAGAACAGGGAATGTTGATGTGTATCTGAATGGCTCTCGAAAGGGAGGAGGCAGCATAGCTGTAAACTCTGGCGGGACAATTAATAGCGGGACGGGTCTGGTTGTTGGTGTGTATGGCGAGGCATTAGGCACAGCAGACTTCAACGGCACAATTGATGAGCCTATGATTTATAAAAGAGCGTTATCACCGGATGAAATAAGAACGCAGTATCTCAGAGGCATTAAGGCTCATGGAACTCTCCAGGCAGATGAATTTAAGATTGCCAATACAACAGGCACTTTATCCTTAAAACTGAACCAGACCGATTTCCTATTCTCTACAGCTGGCATTGAAAGGTTTAGGATTGATAGCGCAGGAAAGGTAGGGATTGGAACATCAACACCAACGACTAAACTGGATGTGTTCGGTCAGGTCAATTCTACGGGGTATATTGCAAACGCATCAGTCGGATTTACAGGAAGCTGCGCAAGCACAACAACAATAACAGTGGTGGGAGGGATCATTACTGCATGCAGTTAATGGCCGAGTTGGATTATTGGATGATATACGGATATGCAGGAATCAGGAGGTTACGTAGAGATCATATTCAGAGCCGTATCATTTCATAACATTGGGGAGAGGGTATGAAAAGGACAGTATTGCTTGCAATATCTCTAGCGCTGCTAGCTATTCCGCTAGCTTTCTCTGCATCGACTGGCAGCACGAATTACGATACAAGTATAGTGGTTGGCGGAGGAGGGACAGATGATGCGGCTTCTGATAATTATAAGACCTCTATTGTGTCAGGCCAGATTATAACCGGGTCTCCAAGTTCAACGAATTACAGATCCAATACAGGGTTCTCTTACACCACTGAAGTCACTGCCCAGGCTGCTGCCGCAGCTGAAGCCCCAAGCGGAGACGCAGGAGGCGGAGCAGGGCCTGAAAGGCGGAGCTTTGAGGTCATTCCCTCTTCTTTCAGGATAGAGCTGCTTCCGGGCCAAACAAAGGTGCAAGAGATGTCTATACGGAATACCGGCTCACAGCCCCTGGAGTTTAGCATTAAAAACGATGACCTGCAGGATCTGGTGTTATTGAATATTTACGAATTTAGTCTTGCAAACTACAATGATGAGCAGATGATAAAGGTTGCATTTACAGGGTCTAAAGAAGGGCTGTTTGAAGGGGATATTACAGTGGTGGCGGGCTCATTGGCTAAGACAGTTCCTCTTGCTATAAATGTCAGCAAGAAGCCATTGTTTGATATCAAGACAGATGTGCTTACAAAAGAGGTAGGGAAGGGCGAGCCTGTAAAAGCGAGTATAGCCATGCTCAACTTCGGAGAGCTGCCTGTTGACGTGTACTTGAATTATTCCATAAAGGATGAAGGGGGGGAGATTATAGAAGGAAAATATGAGATGATAGCAGTTCCATTAAACCGCATCGTGGAGAGGGAATTGCCTGCACCTGATATGGAAGGGGGGTACTTCTTCCATGCTGAGATTTATTATGGGGATGAACGCGCAGAGAGTGAGGATTCATTCAGAGTTGTCTTCAAGGAAAAGGTTGAAGAAAAACCAGCTGAGAGATATTCTCCTCTGGAAGCGGATAGGACACTCTTGTTTATAGGGTTGCTTGGGGGGGCACTGATTGTGATCGTCTTGTTGATTGTGATTATTATGTTATTGGTGCTCATACTGATGAGAAAAGGAAGGGGTGAGAGAAGAAAACGTGCTAGGATGCCTCCTGCTCCGAAACCGAAGAAAGCCTGAACCCGGGCAAACCATCCAGCCGGTGGCATTGAAAAGTCATGCAGCGCCCTCTTGTGAGCCATTATAACGGAGCGGCGGCACAGCGACAAGGGAGTTGCCCCCTTCGGGGAATGTCGCTATTCTGACCGAATAGCTCATGGCGAACTGCTCCGCAGGAGCGACCAAAAATGCGAAGCATTTTTGAGTACTGGCGCTGCCGAGCGAAGCGAGCAACTTTTCAATGCCACCATCCAGCCGCAACTCTTTTAAACGCAAAACCTTTTTCGTTGTAAACTGCGGGAGTAGCAAAGCCTGGTCAAATGCGCAGGACTTAAGATACGAGACAAGGAAAGTAGGAGATAAGGCATCCTGTCGGTTAGTCCGTTCGCAGGTTCGAATCCTGCCTCCCGCATTACCTGTTAAGTAGATTTTTTAGTTCTTAGGCTTTTTGCAAAGGCTCGCTTGCGTTCGGGGTAGCGTCGGTTCGCACGCGATACTATTTGCTCCATTGACATCTCCCGGATGGAGAACAACCCCTCGGTCAATGCGCCTTCCTGTTTTTAAGGTGCTCACAATAGTGACGCTACCCTTCCCTTTGCAAAAAGCCTTGAGGAAGTTAACGGCTTTGCTCAACATTACCGCTAGATTTATAAATCTGGTTTCTCAAGAGAGGGGAATGGATGATCACAAAGTATTTCTTGTTTTTCTGATAGGAACGCTGCTAGCGTATGCTGTGCTTTTTACTGCAGAGATTACTGGCTTTCTTGTGAAGGAGGAGCAGCTTTCGCTGGATATCAAGGAGACTGGCAGCATCAGGAGGCATGCTCCAGGAGATACTGTGACCTTGGAGATAAGGTTGCGGTCCAGCCAGCAGAGCTATCCTGCTGATGTGATCATCTTCTATTCAATCCAAGACAAGGACTTCCATGACCTCAGCTACCGAGAGGACACCTTTGCTGTCACAGGGATGGAATCATCATTTACGAGGCAGATCAGGATTCCAGATGTTAAGGATGGACAATACTATACCTTTGCTGAAGCTCGGCTTGCGGCTGATGAGAGCACTCGCTCACAGGATCGGGTTGTTGTTTATATTTCAGGAGGACAGCCAACAAGAATTATTTATTTAGGCATCCCCCTTGGCCTGCTCTTCATGCTGAGCGTTGCTGCTCTGAAATATCGCCGCTGAAGCGTTCTGTGTTGGTTGTATGAAGCTTGAGAGTATCCACGATTGTTGAGATGTCGTTGGCAGAACGGCTGATGAGGGTGTTGTGAATCTTCCATGGGAACTGTTCTGTAACAGATAAGCAGCCTGCATAGTCGATGTGGCTTTGGATGAATTCACCTTTTTTCAGAAACGGCAGCCCATCCTGCTCTGCGAGATGGACTTCTGGAAGGCTGCCTGTTTCCTTATAGATGAAGCCAAGCAGAGCCTGAGCAGCAAGATCAACAAGCGGCATGTGGCTTGCTATCATAAGGATGCGACGAGCAGGAATTGGGTTTCCAGCATATTCCAAAAGAGCCTCGTTGACGTTTTCAAGGATTGCAAGAGCCATTGCAGCTCCGCATAAGCCTTCCATCCGGGATGGAATGCCATCAATCTTCGAAGGAAAATAATGGGTTGTGGCCCAGGAGAGTATATAGCCGCTTATGTTGCCTTCCTGGAGGCGGGGGTAATATTGGTGATACTGATCAGTGCCAAGCAGCTTCTTTGCCTCAAGGATGGCATCAAGGCCTGTCCTATGATCCTCTTTATATGAGATAGCATCAAGATGTATCTCCGCGCCACCAAAAAAGTATTCAATGGTCTCTTTTGTTCGCGGATAGCCTGAGTGGATTGCCAGTATAGAGTCATACGGTGGATGCAAGAGATTATTCCCTTGCTCCAGAAGAGTTTGCTGGCCGCGGGTGTTCACATGGGCAGCCCTGCTTACTTCGAGGGTTTCTCCTTGGAAACGCTGCCTTTCCCCGCTGCGAAATATGAAGATATCCAGCGAAGACAATGAGGACATGCCTGAAGTGAATATGTTGGGTTTTATAAAACATTCCCATAAAACAGGCTCAGTAGAAAGTCGATATTGCCGCCATTTTTGCGAGGCTCGACCAGGAAAGAAATTCGGAAGCGGAGGGAGTTGCCCCCTTCGGGGAGGTGCCGCTCCTAAATGAAACTTGCAAGAGCCGAGCTGGCGGCAATCGCGGAGCGAGACTTTCTACAGAGCCCCATAAAACACCCGGGTTTTTAAAAGGGCTATGCTTCTTTATGGCACATGAAGGATCCTATCCAGCACATTGTGGAAGATACGCTTCAGAAGGGCAAGCAAGCCCTGATATTTTTGTCAACGAAGCCAAGCGCAGAGAAGACTGCAGAGGATATCAGCAGGAGCCTTGGGAGCGAGAGCAAGGAGCTTGCTGAGCTTTCAGAGGAGATCCTGCACGATTTGGGAAAACCGACTGAGCAATGCAGGAGGCTGGCATATTGTGTGAAGCGAGGCATTGCATACCACCATGCAGGGCTTACCCATGGCCAGAGGGAAAGGGTCGAGGATGGATTCAGGAACGGTTTGATTAAGGTTATTTGCTCGACCCCGACTTTGGCGTACGGCATAGACATTCCGGCATTCCGCTCAATCATCAAGGGTGTGCAGAGATATGGGGGAAAATACGGCATGCAGTGGATACCTGTCCTGGATTATATGCAGATGGCAGGAAGGGCAGGAAGGCCGAAGTATGACAAGGTTGGAGAGGCGCTGCTGATTGCAGGAACACAGGCCGAGGCTGAGAAGCTATTTGAGAGGTATCTCCAGGGCCAGGCAGAGCCGCTCTACTCGAAATTGGCAGTTGAGCCTGTGCTCAGGACATACCTCCTTTCCCTGATTTCAGCAGGATTTGCCGGAGACAAGCAAGGCATTCTTAGCTTTTTTGGGAAGACGTTCTGGGCGCATCAATACAGGGATATGGCCAGCCTCCAGAAGAAGATTGAGAAGATGCTCGGGCTGCTGGAGCGATGGGGGTTTATTGAGGCTGAGAGCGCAGAGTTTATGCCTGCATCGTCGCTTAAGAAGGCAGAGAATAGACGGTATGAGGCAACTGCTCTTGGAAAAAGGGTTGCTGAGCTGTACCTTGATCCGCAAACAGCTCACCACTTCCTCGAGTGCATGGGGGGAAAGGAAGCGACAGAGTTTGGGTTGGCGCAGGCAATTTCGTGGACACTTGAATTGCGGCCATTACTGAGGCACAGGCAGAAGGAATTTGATCTGCTGCAGGAGAAGCTTGGCGGGGTTCAGCTGCTTGTTTCAGAGCCAAACCTCTTTGATCCTGAGTATGATGAGTTCATTGATTCTGTGAAGACTGCAATGTTCTTCATGGACTGGATGGAAGAGAAGGATGATGACTATCTGCTTAATGAGCATCGTATCAGGCCTGGAGAGACGCGCGTAAAGCTTGCAACTGCAGACTGGCTTCTGTACGCATTTGAGGAATTTGCAAAGATTTTGAAGAAACGGGAGTTTCAGAAGAAGGCTGCTGAGGTGAGGATACGGCTCAAGTATGGAGTGAAATCAGAGCTTCTCCCTTTGCTCAGGCTTGAGGGGATTGGAAGGGTAAGGGCAAGAAAGCTGTTCAATTTCGGGATTAAAGATATTGGAGATGTGAAAAACGCAGGCCTTACCACCTTATCCCAGCTTCTTGGAAAAGAGACAGCACTTCGTGTCAAAAAGCAGGTTGGGCAGGAGATTGAGGCTGTTCCTGATGGGAAGAGGAAGGGCCAGGTCAGCCTTGGGAAGTTTTGACTGCGAACTCCCATCTTAGAAATTCTAACAGGATGATGGAGATTAAGAGAACTCCAATGACTGCAAATCCGTTTACATAATCGATAAAAAATATGCAAAAAACAAGGATGAAGAGGATTGCTGCGTATGCTCTGTAAGCTTTTTTGAAGAGTTCTGTTCCTCTTTTGATCAGGGTTTTCAGGTTTTTGAAGATTCCAAGGCTGAATGCCTGTGTGCAGGAGATCAATAAAAAGTAAAAGAAGAACATGGATAGTAAGGTGAAGACGATATTAAGAGCTGTTGGGCCTTTTCCTAAGATTGCTGCATTGGTGAAGGATAACTGCACGTATAATGCTCCGAAGAGGAGGAAGAGGATGGACCAGAATATGTTTAGAGCAAAGAATCTTCTCAGATAGGTTATGAGGGTTAGCTTCTTCTTTATCTTTTTAAGGGCTATCTTCCAGGCAATGCCCTGCAATGCTGAGTATGAGAGATATATTCCGAACACCATGAAGAAGAAATACCTTACAACATTATTGTAGGCCTGCTGAAAGAGCTCTTGATTGGCCTGCACTGCCTGGAGCTGCTCTAATGTTGGCTGGGCTGTTCCTACAAACTCTGTCAAGGTAACGAGCTCATCAATCATCTTTGGGTAGAACATGCCGATACTGAAAGCCGCTGCAATGATGAAGAAGATGTCCAAGAGGAGGCAGATAAGGAAAAGATGCTTCGATGACTTGATGATACGGAAGGACTGCATGGTTACGTTGTTGCTGGAGCTGTGATCTGTATGCTCCTTGGTGTAGTAGTATCTCTTATATTTCCATCGCCGTCAGTGATTTTTAATTTTGTTTCATACGTGCTGCCATCAATAAGTCCGTCTGTGGTGATTGGTGCTTCATAGTCCACACTGTTGAGATAGGGCGCCCAGGTCTGCCTTAGGTTTCTCACATTATTTCCAAGGATGAATTCAACTTTGTAGATTCCTGGATCATCATCGCGAATATTATTTGCTTTGAAGGTGAAGGTCTGGCCAAGAGGAATATTTACTGGGCCCTCATTTTGCTCCTCTCCATTGTATTCTATTGAATAAGTTATTCCTGTGTCTAAAGGTGGATCACGGTTGCATACAGTGCCTCTTCTGCAGTAAGGAGCTCCACTATTGCAGCAGTATTCGTTGTTTCCGCCGCCGCATCTTAAGCTGCCGCATCCGCACTCTGCTGTAAGCAAACTTCCTATAGCGCAGCCAAGCAAAGTCGCACCTTGAACCACCTGATAAGAAGCATCGAGCGGTCGATTATTAACTGCAATAGGAAACTCACGGGCCTGCTCTGCTCCGTTCCACCTGATGATTGAGGGGTCAAAGGTATGGCCAGGCTCCTCGCTTGCATAATGAAGGGAAATGCGGAGGGTGAGGGTTTTGTGGCTGCCTTCTGGCTGCGGTCGTCTTGGTTGGAGGGAAATTGTGAGGGGGATAGTATTTGCAGTATCAGTGAACGAGCCACGCAAGGTTATAGTTTGTGCTTGCCCATTCTCTGTAAATGTGCATTGGACTCCAGCAGCAAGGTCTTCAGTTGTTGCAGTTCTTGTTGTTTGAGTATTAAAACACGAATTCTCTGAATTTAATGTGTATTGACCGTCATTCTTTGTAATAGTAATTCTAAATCCAATAAACTGAGCCAGTGGGTTGCTGAATTCTACTGTTATTGGCTCATTTGCTGCTTGGATGCCTCTTTGCTGAATTGCCGTTGCTTGAGCCGAGGTTTCAAATGGATTCAAGTCTCGGTTTTGCAGGTTTGTAGGTGTGCTGACTATTTTGAACCCAGGGAACGGTCCTCCAGGAATGCCGCTTGCAAACGGAATTGTGCCGTCTGCTGTGAGCGGTATGATATTTTCTAGAATTTGCTCCTGACGGTTTTCCCTATTACCATAAAGGGTGTATTTCATGTACATGGTCTGCTGTGGGGTTTCTGAAGGCGAGTTCTTGACAATTGCGCCGTCAAGCTCGATTGTCTCTCCTAAAAAGAATCCAGGCTGGCCCTCGTCTTTCAGCCTTACGTTCTGGTCGAAATAGGCAACTCCGTATCTGCCGAAGTCAAATGCGCAGTGGTATTCCCATCCTTCAAAGCCGCAGTCTGCAGGCGGAGGGCCTCCGATGTTGGGAAGGTTGACCACAGCACATTCCTCATCCCTGACCTCCTGGTCCGAGTTTCCACCGCGGGGGTAAGAGATGAGGATCCTCGCCTTATCATAGCGGTAGGGCCTTTCTTCTTCCCTGAACTCTTCAACATTGATTGTCTCGCCCTGCCGCAGCCTTCCCGGGCCTGCCCTGACTTGGATTACCTGCTCTCCATCCCTAAAATGCAGGCAGTCGCAGTCGTTTCCGTTCGGATCAATATCTGAGTCACAGGTGTTTTCTCCTGAGCAGACAAGCTGGACCTTGTAGGTTGTTTCTGGCGCTCCTGCAACGATAAAGACTCCAAGATGGTAGAGGAATGATGCCCTGCCTTGCTGCGATGGGTCTTTTGTCAGGAATCTCCTTGTTCCTGTGATGTAGCAGGTTGTGGCAATCGGAACCTGGACTTCCTGCTCTAATAATCCTTCAATGTTGTAATCCCAGTCTCCTGTAAATGCAAATCGGCAGGTTGCATGGACAAGCTTTCTCTCAAGGAAAAGGGAGCGATAGATTCCGGTTGATCCATACCTTGAGCGTATCTTGTTTTGCGTCTGCGCTCCTGAATTTGAGATATAGCTCAGGAAGCCTGAGAACCCGCCGCGAACCTCTGACCTGGAGCCTCCAAATCCACGGCCTGCTTTCTCAATGATGCACTTTATTGCAAAGTAAATCAGATCGCAGATATAAATGGAGAGAACCTGCTTGCAGATTCCTGCAGATCCATCACCTGTAACTAAGATTGTGTTGAAGCAGTTCTTGACCATGAGCAAAATCTGCTTGTAGTGGTTGAGGTACTCGCTGATTGCTGTCAGGCAAATGCTCTGGAATGCAGAGATTAAGTCTGAGGTCGGATCAATGACATAGTCCTTTGCCTCAGCGCAGACCTGCTCATAGACTCCGAGAGGCACCTTTCTCTGGAAAATTTGTGGCTGTTCCTCATATGGAATGAATTCCTCGGCATCTTCTCCAGCACCCCGTGGTCTTGTTGCGCAGAATGCACCTCCGCTGATATGTGTTCCCAAACTTTCCCTGACCCGCAATACTGGGCTTGCCTCTTTCTTCTTCACATAGTTTGCAATCGTATTTCCAATATCGCAGCGCTCAAGCTGGCTGTTTTCGTTGTCGCATCTAAATTCAGCATTATACTCTCCTTCCCAGGCTGCTTGGATAGAGCCGTCGCCTGACTGTGGATCAGCATCAATCACCCAGTAACTTGTATCCCTTTGGCCGACTGCGCTTGTTGCAATGACCAGCCTTTCATTGGTTTGGCCTGTGCAGACTCCTCGAATGAGCCTTGGAAATACCTGCAAGCCGCCGCATTTTGCATCCTCTTTTCCTGCAGGGGTCAAGCAGTAGCTCTCCTTGAACTCATTGAGACCAACAGCAACAGAATCATACTCTTTGATGTATTCGTATTCGCAGTATTGCTGATTGATGTTTGAGCCGACGTTATTTGGACCGCTGCCGGGGCGAGCCTCGATAAGGAAATTGTCAGGGTTCCAGTACTCCTGCCACTTTTCATCGCCTCTTTTGGAATCCCAGTCCACGTCAGTCACAGGTTGCTGGGAGCAATGAGAGGGAACTTCATTCGTGTTCTTTTTTGCATCTCTGACGTACTTCTGGACAGTCGGAGCAGCAGGGCACATGATCCTATCACAGATCCACTGCGTCTTTTCCCAGAATTTTGCTGTCTCTCCTCTTGCACGGAGGCAGTTTGCGCACGGATCATTGGGATCGTCTGGATGAGGGGTGCATGAAGGGATCCCTGCTGAAAGTGAGACGCCAACGCAGCTTGACCACTCTGTCGCTTTCTTGACCCACCATGCTGCCCATGAGCCTAAGCAGCCGATAAAGACCCATTTCTTGGCTGTATTCACTGGCCTGAGGACTGTGTCAATTATATCTATCGCAGACTCAAGGACATTCACTGAGCCTTCTAGGAATGCTTTCGGAATCGCATCCGCAGGCAGCCTTCTGTCTATGGTAATCTCGACATCCCAGCATTGGCGCTGGAGGCCAGTGAGGTATTCTTGAGTGTTTCTGCCAGGAGTTCCTGAAAACCCTGAACTGCCTGCAACAGGATTAACAGGAGCATATGTGTCCCTGTAGGTATAAGGAATTTCAAGCATGAGCGGGATTTTCAAGCAGCCTGTTCCTGGAATCGTGCATTCATTCAGGCGGTGGTCTGAGATCTCGTTTTCAAGGCTGAGTGTTGTTTCATCTCCCTGCCTTCTGGGCTGCCTGATGTCAAGGAGGAAATAGGCTGCGCTTGTCCGTGTAGGGCTGTCAAGCGATGGAGGCCTGGAAAGCCTTACCCATTCTTCATCATAATTATCTGCGTCCTCCTGGGAGAGAGGCCTGTCGATAAGCCTTGGAGTCTGCAGGACTGCGTCCTGATCCTCGCCTGGACCTGCCCACTCAAACTCAGCGCTGAAGCCAACCTGGCTAAGCCCCTCTAAAACAAGCCTTGGGATAATCACATCAGGAGTGATGCTGGAAGTCGTGATGATCCAGTCCCCTCCTGAGCCGCAGAGGCTATAGCGGATTTGCCCCCTGATCTGCTGGCTTTCCAACCCAACATCATCTACTGCTACAAGAGTTACTGCGTTTCTGAATTCTGATTGGGTAAGAATTCCCAGCCTGGAAGAATCCTGGGCTGTTCGTTCAGTATGGGCGATGTCTGGGTCTCTCCTGAGGGTTACTGGCAGAGCGAAATTTCCACTCTCATCAGTCTCGACTGAAAATACGTCTTCTGTGTTGATGAAGTCTGAGAGTGTCTGCTCTGGCTCTGTGAACAAGGGAGAAGGTAAGTCTGGCTGATTGACAAATGCCAGTACTGTTGCCTTCTTGCTGACTTTTCCTATTATCGTGATTTCCTGCGAGTAGCTTGGATCCAGTCTCTCCATGTTGCTTGTCTCTATTACTGGAGGATCCTGGTCTAATGCAGTCAGATTTTGGATTGTTACTGAGTTATTTGCCCTGTCTGTAATGATGATAGTGACTCGATTGACGCCACGATTGAGCGTTAATGTCTGCTCAAAATCTCCAGTTGCTGTTATGGCAATAGGCTCTGGCCTGTTTTCGCAGGCAAGAGGTATTTCCTGCTCAGTTGTTTCTCTTGCCTCGCCGCTCAGCGTTACTGCTTCTAAAGGATCAGAGCGAGGACCCTCATTGCATTGCAAGACTGCTGCAACCTGGTAGGTGTACGTTGTTCCTGCATTCAGGCTTGCCTCGATGAATTGCGGCGTTGTTGTTACGGCAATCCTGACGTTATTCCTGTAAACTACATAGGTGTAGCCTTCAACAGGAGCCCACGTGAGCTTTAGGGAGTTTGCTGCAACATCCTCGAGCTGCAGGTTCTCGGGCTTCGGGATGGTTACTGCTGCTCCTGATTCGAGAAGGAAGGTTATTGTTGATTCCTCATTGACTGTTCCAGTGAGCACAAGGCTTTCTTCTGCAGTGAGCCTTGGGATTGAAGAGAGCGTGTACTCGGGGTTTTGGGTGTCTACATTCACCCTGAATTCTCTTGAACTTTGCTGGCCTGACGGATCAGTTGCTGTCAGGGTGATGAGGTTTTCCCCTTCTTCCAAAGTACGCAGCATGTATTCAAAGGAACCATCTGCTGTTGATTGAGGAGTTATTGAAGCAACAAGATGCCTGTCCTCGCCAGCCAGGATGTCTACTGTGCTGCCTGGCGTCGTTGTTCCATGGATGAGGAGCTCTCTCCTGTTGTAGTTCTCCGGAAGAGTAACTTCAAGGGAAGCCGGAGACTGAAGGAGGGGGGTTGAGCCTTCCTTTACCTCGATTGCCTGCAGCGCAACAGCTGACTCAACAGGCAGCATAATGACTAAGAATATCATCAGGAATGCCAGGGACTGCAATGCTGTTTTCATGGAATTTTTTTATTGTTTAGGGTTATATTGATTCTCATTCATTGCGATTTTGATTGATTTTAATTTCTGCATCCAGTTAATTTTTTAATTGGTTTTTTCATTGATTTTGTTTTCATTGAATTTTTCATTTTTAAATTTTCAATTGATTTCATTGGAATTTTGTTGACTGGTTCATCTTAGTTCAGGAGGTATCTCTGTTTTATAACTTTCATCGTCCTGAAGGAAATTCAGGATTTCCCATTCCTGCGTATCATTAATCGGGGTTGGAAGATATTCGATGACATTGAAGACAAGCTCGTCTGCGCTTGCGATGTCGCTCCATTGAACATTCCACGTAAAATTTTGATAACCGCCTAATACCCGATCGTGCGCATTCTCATCAATCAGGACAATATCAACGCGGTAGCTTCCGTCTTCCTGGATCAGGTCAATGGAGCTGAACTCGGGATTCAGCTCTGCCTCTGGAGCAAGAGGATCTTGAGCCACAGGGAATTCCCTGAACAGGAGATGCTGGGGGTTTTCAATGCTCTGGATGCTGATGATGGCTTTCTCATTTGGAGCAAGGTCCTCCTCAGGCCTTATCCTGCTGGCTGCAAGGGGATCCACTGAATTGTATTCGTGCTTTACGACACTGAAAGGCAGCCTTTTGAGCTTCTTGAGATTAAGCATAAGAAGAGGTGATGGATTTGCGTCTGTTGTAACAATCTGCTGCTTTGCCTGGAGGTATCCTTCCTTGTCAGCGATCATGATTCCGTTGCCGCAGTTTCTTGGAAGCTTTGTGACAAGGCGATTTATCCCAAACCTGTCTTGATCTGTCTGCCCAAGGGAACAGTCGTAAATGCCGCAACTATAGGTGATAGCAGCTCCCCTTAGATCGTCATTATATCCTGCGTCGTCAATGCCTCTGGCCCGGATATCAAATTCTGGAAGGCCGGGATCATCCATGTCTGTGCATGTCCCGATAAAGCTGCCAGGGGTGTCAAAGAAGCTCCTTCCAAGAAACTCCCTGCCAGGCTGGTTGTGGTCAACAAGGACAGGGAAAGCAAAGCTGAAGATGAATCCTCCTCCATTAAAGGCAGAATCATCGCGGATTGACGCTTTTATGGGATATTGCACATCATACGTAAAATGGTAGGGATTAAGGCAGAGGAACCTTAAGAAGCTCTGGCCTCGCTCAACCTGGGATTCAAGGTAGCGGCCATTCCTTGGACGTCCTGTGATGTCCATTCCCCATTCTGGATCGTATTGGAACCCTACAGTAAGGTCTCTATACCTTTCTGCATCCATATCAAAGCCAAGGAGGTAATGGAAATAATCATAGGCATCTTCAGGAAGGCCTTCAGAAGGAAGGCCAATGATGCCGCCATCGTCATTCCAGGCCAAATCGCGATATTGCTCATAGAACTCCTCGGGCTGTTCAAAGGGAGGATAGTCTGTGTCTTTGATCCTAATCCGGACAAGCTCTTGCCTGAGCGCATCCTGGAGGCCTTCTTTTATTTCAAAGAGATCCCACCTGCGCCTGCCGCAGTGGAAATCAATCCCTGTAAAGGGGATTTCAGGATTGAGCGCCATGAGGTCAATGGTAATATTCTCAAAATACTGGTTGTCGTTCTCTTCATTCATGATTTTTTTTGCAAGATCAAAGATTTTTCCGAGCTTGACAGGAACCTTTGCTTCAAAGGAAGGAAGGACTGTCTTCCTGTCAGAGAGCTGCTGCTCTGCTTCGACTACATAGTTGAGCTGAACTGTAACCTCATCATCTCCTATGGTTGTTGTTGCTGTTGGGGGGCTTTCTGTTGTGATTGTGAACTGCTGGGTGAAGGGAGAGAAGTCGTCAAGGCAGCCAATGATGTTCTGCTCTACATACTGAGAGATCTCCCTGGCCATGGATCCTCTTGTTTCCGGAGAGTGATCAAATCCAGTATAATACCAGAAGGGAATTCTGGAGGGATTCCTGTGCTGGGGGACTGTTCGTATGCTCGGATAAGGGAACAGGGTGCTCTGGAGGTCGAGCTGCATATCAGCAGGAAGGTTGATGTAGCCCCCTCTAGTGCCAAGAATCGTAATGGCGTCCTTTGCAATGTTGGAAAGGCAGGAGTCTGTGTAGATCTTGATTGGAATAGCCTCTGGCTGCAGGATCTCCTTCTGGCCAAGCTGGGCTTGCATGAGCGAGAAGACTAGAAAGAAGGCAAGAAGGATGAGCAGCCCTATGATTATGTAGACTGTGACCTGGCCTCTCTTCATGACAGTTTCCACTATCTCCCCTTAAGCCTCCCCAAAGTGTGTTTAAATACCTTTCTCTGATTCCGCAATTCTTTTAAAGCTCCCTGGCTTTCCAGTTACTATGTTTGGGTGGGCACGAAAGATTGCAGGAGGGTATCGTTTTCTTCATGATGTTATTCAAGATACATACACGCGCATCAGAAATCTGGATGTTGTTGAGGAGCTTCAGGATTCTTTAGGACAAGAGAAGAAAAGACTTGCTGATACTGAAAGGGGGCTGAGGGGGTATAGTGAAGAGCTCAAAGCGGAGCTGCAAGAGGCTACAGAGCGATGCGAGAACCAACGTGCTGTGATTCGGGCGCTTGAAAAGAAGAGTCCTCACGAGAGGTACAGCACTACAGAAGCCATTGAGGTCATTAGGGATTTGAGGAACCTGTTGCGCATTGCGGAGGAGGAAGCGGGGCAGGATCACCAAAGGTATGAGGGCTTGCGGCTGGCTCTTGAAAATAACATGCAGCGGATTGAGCTGCTGACACAGGAAAATTTGGGTTTGAAAGGAAGAGCCCAGGATTTGGAGAGCAAGATTAATGAAGTTACTGAGCAGCATCAGAAGGAGCTTGGGCTGCTTGAGAAGCAGTTTAAGCAGCAGCATGAGGGGTGGGAGGAGGAGCTCAGCGCTCTACATAGGGATGTTGATGTTTTGGAAGAACGATTGCGGTTCAATCAGGAACTGTTAAAGTCCCATAGAAGAGGCCCTATAAACAAGCCTGCTATTGAGAACTTTGTCAAAATCCTTATTGGGGCATACCAGCTGGAAACGTTTGTGACAGAGCAAGATCGGGATTTAATAACGGAGGGGCTGATATACCGGGGATTTGACACGAGACTATGCTCTTTCCTTAACGGAGAGAATCATAATATCCATTCCGATGAGCAGAGGCGCCTTCTCGATAAGGTAATTGAATTTGAGCGAGATGCCAGAGTTGAACAGGACACGCTCCCGGGCGTCTTTATGTATATCATTATTGCTTCCAGAATGTATGATATCCTAGATCAGTATGAGGAGGGCATGGGTAAACAACTTGTGCAAAGCGAAAAACAGTTCCTAACCAGCCACCTCGGCTGGAAGTACCACAGAATCGTAAAGCTCAGACAGAATGATGGAGTGAATGAGGAACTCGAGGTATGGGCTTTGAAGAAGTCCATTGAAAAGTACAAAGAAAGCATCCAATTGGGAAAACATGGCCATCAGGATTATCGGCATCTCGCGCTTTCGCTAAAAGACTATGCAGTTAAGATATCGGATGCGGCTGAATGCGCTGGCTGTCTCGCTGAGGCGAAAGAGGCTGTGCTGCAATTCATGAAGAAAGCTGAACTCGCGTGTACTCCTGAGAATCCCAACCATCTCATTAGACATGAAGTTGCTTCTGCGGAAGATATTATTCTGGAAATTCTTGCGTTTACAAAATATGGGCCTTTGAAGGGAGCCCCTGCGATTAGGGAGATTAACAAGGACTACTGGAAGTTATACAATCCTGATTTTATGGTCTTCAAGCAAAAGTTAGGGCTTCTTGATGAACGCAGCAATCCTTAGCAAAACAAACCTCTCTGCCCACGCCAGATACAAGACAAGGCTTGCTGTTGTTGCAATGGAATAGATCAATGGAGGGGCGAAGTATAACAAGAGGAGGATTCCCAAACTGATGATGAGGGTGAGTGCTGCAAAGAGGAAGGGCTGGATTAAGGAGGGGAATCTGGTGATTGCAAGAGAGAAGGTTTTCTTGAATGGGATTTTTTCCTTCGTGCTTAAGACACTGAAGATGGGCGTGGTGTAGAGGAAGACGCCTCCAAGAATGATGGAAAGGATCTGCTGCTGAGAAGTGTAGCGGAAGACTGCTGCAACAAGCAGAGCCCAGGCTGCATACCAAAAAATATTTAGAATGATAAAACGGAGAATAAATTTCTTTGGTTGGAAGAGGAGCAGGAGGATTGCTGCTGTAAAGAGGGTGATAAGGATAAATGCTGATACGCCTGCTATCCAGAAAAGCTGCTCAGCTCTGCCTATGGAGTCTTCAAACTGAGACTGAAGAATTTGCATCTCTCCCAAAGAGAGCTCTTTTTCAAAATCTGGAACTTCCGGAAGCTTTTGGAAGGCATTTCCAATTTCCGCATTCAATACACTCACGCCTGCAACAATACTTGCAAGAAGAAGTATGTTCGCCAGAATCAACAATAGAAATGATTTGCTGATGCTGAAGCTTCTTTTGTATTCTGCCCAGTGGATTGAGCTTTTCATCTTAAATATCCCCATTCAGCCCAGGCTGGTTTGAAGCTTGCAGCCCAGGAGTTGTCCGTTCAGGATTTTCAGTGCCTCCAAGGCCTTCTCCTCCGGAGCCTTCAGGCATGGCCATGCAGTCAGGAAGGAAGTCTGATAACGAGGAGCAGATGTTTCCCTCACGCAGCGCAACCTCTTCTGAATCAACAATAGGGCTGCAGAGTTCAGAGCCTTCCTGGATGCCTATCAAGCAAGGGCTGAGCTGCGGGCCTATCACTTGGGGATCAAGCCTTGTAAATCTGATGCAGATCTGGTTGTAGTTTCTTGCGCTTTCAAAGAATTTTGAGTCTGTAACCCTGTTAATTTCACCATCCCTTGTTGCAGTATACATGAAGGGCAGGGCGTTTCCTGTGTCAGTAACCATCGGTATTGCTGCATCTCCTTTCAGCCAGATCTCAAAATTAATCGTGCAGCCTCTCTCTTCTGAACCGCCGATAACTCCAAAGCTTGCGCGGTAGAGATAGCTGGATTGCGGAGGTTGCGCGCTGTAATTCGTTACACGGACTTTTGTTGCCTCAACATGGGCTGATGCTCCTCCTGTTGGGGTGTCTGAAAAAGCAATTCCTGCATCAATGCTGTCTACTGCTTTCTGCCTGCAGGCCAATGATTCCCAGCCATCCATTCCTCCAAGGATGCCTGTGACGAGCTCGTTCTCGATTAAAGGCTGAGGGTCTGTGTAGAAGATATTCAGACCTCTATAGCCTGAGGTGATGTAGCCGATCCTGTCAAGGGAGGTTCCTATGGCTGCTGAGTAGTAATCCCACCAGCCGACTTCGTCTCCTTGTGTTTGGCTGCTGGTAAGGAGGCCATTGCTGCTGAGCCTGTAATAGGTGGTAACACCAGCATCAGTTCGCTGGAAGTAGGTGTTGCCGAGAGGAGTTGGTGTTGAGGTGCCGGTGAATTCTTGTCTTTCTTGGTATGCGCCTTGGTCATTAACTGGGTAGATGAAATAATTGTCTTCACCATTTACAATGGTCTGGCCTAAAATGGCGCCGTTACGATAGGTGGTAAGCGGAGTTGTTGAGATGATTGTATCATCTATATCTGTTACATATGCAACATACCTGTTGTCTTGTGTGTGGAAGGTTCCATCAGCTAATAAGGTTGCTGATTCGCCTTCTCCATCAGGGATTGGAATGGTAAATACTCCGTTTTGATCGCTCTGAAGAGGACGGTTTGAATCCGGCATAATATATACTCTGCTTGTCGGTCTTCCACCTTCACCTATCGCCACATAACTAAATCCCCTTCTTCCTTGATCATAGGCCGTAAAGCTGCGGCCGATTTGGGTTGTTGCTATTGGAGTAAAGCTGAAGACATCTTGGCCGGAGTAGTATTGGTTGGTGGTGCCGGGGAGGAGTTGGCCGACTTTCGTTTTTTCCCCGAGGTTATATACCTCATGTGTTTGAGGATGAGTCCAGAAGATTTGTTGAGGAGCTACGGTGGTAGCAGCTTGCGCACCAGTAGATGCCTGAGCAGATTGGTAACTCACAGAACCGTAGCCTAAAGGATTCCCATTAGCATCCTGGTACACAAAGAGATTATTTGGAAGAGCTGATTCGCTCGCGATATTATTTTTGAAAATACGGATTTCTTCTCCTTGACTGTTTCTAGCACTAATCATTACTTGCGCAAGGCGTTGTGCTGCAGGTGGTTCTGTCCCCAGCTGTAGCGCTTCTGCTCCTGAAACATAGCCGTACACATGCACACCACTAGGAAGATTTTCCGATGCGTAAAACTGCCCATCGTCTCCGAGAACATACCAGGTTTCAGCCTGTAATTGAGTTATAGGTATTGAAGAGCCTTGCGGTTGAAGGCTGGTTTGATAATTTTGGACAGATTGAATATAAGCCCTAGTATCCGCAGGGATGCCATCATACCAACGCTCGCCGTTCCGGCCAAGCGCTCGGTTCAAATCTCCTTCTCCCCAGTTATAGGCAGCCAGAGCTTTTGGTCTGTTTCCGCCATACTGACTGACAAGACGCGCATAATGCATGGTTCCTGCTTGAATGTTTTGGGTTGGGTTATAAGAGTCAACTACTTGGTAATACCCCTCCCCATTTGGCTTGAAGTAATCATAGTTAAGCTGCATCAGACCTCGGCTATCTTCACCGAGAGTATTGTGGGCGGCCGGGTTAAAATTCGATTCTTGTTGTATAATCCCTTTAATTTCTGCTGAAGTAATAGCAGCGTTCGGATATGCGCTATTCGCGCTTGAAACAGCAGCTGCAATAATTTGATCGTAAGCATTTGGTTGAGAGGTTTGCGCGTGAGCGATTTGCGTACCTGTTAAAATAAGTACCAGTACCAACAACGCTATTAGTTTATTCTTCATCTCTCAACGCCTTGTCACAGACTTCATTTCCTAATGTTGCATCCTGCCAGAACGGAGTGCAGCCTCCTAAGCCGAGGTCGCAGCCGATCTCAAGGAAGACATTCAAAAAATCTGCATAACTACAAGCAGTGCAAAGGCCTGGTATCGGGTTAGGTGTCGGTGTTGCACATGTGATACGGCAAGATCCACTTGCTATAAACCCTACCAATGCGAGAGGGCTGGAAAGCGCGGTGAGTATGTTCTGGGCAATAACTGAGATGGCTGCAGCAAAGGGAATGAGGTTGAAGAACTCTCCGAAGACAAATTTGCACTGCTGATAGCTCTTGCGCTCTGAGCAGATGCTGACGGGCAATCCGTCCTTCGCAAGCTTCAAGCAGCCGATGTACTCACATTCAATTGCCCTTGCCTTCTGGAGGTTGAAGATGATCCCTGGAAGGCAGAGGAATGCTATGCTGAGGATAAGGCTTCCCTGAGGATCAACATTTCCAAAGTAGTCTTCTCTGCTATTAGCCTGGTTCTGGAGGAACCAGGGAGAGGCTATGATCCTTTGATACCAACTCGCGCCTGCTCCTTCTTCTGGGATTCTGCTAGTGCTCCAAGGATCGCTTTCGGGTGTTGGCTCTCTATCTGTTACCTGGCGTTGATTGGACCCATAAGGTGTATCAGAGTCGGAGCCCAACCAGTCTTTCTTCCACATTTGGCAGCTGAGGAGCTTGCACCATTTATTCCCTGACTCTCTGTAAAGTTTCTTGAAGGTTTCCTTTCCTGCTTCAAGACCTGCAGCTTCTGCTGTCTGGGCTTGACAGCAGGGGCTATTTGGCCCACCAAAAATAAAGAAAGTGGTTGCACAACAGCTTTTGAATCCATCTGTAATGGCAGCCCAGGTTTGCTTAATCTGCTCCCATCTGTACAGGAACCTGCAAACTGTTTGCGCAAATCTCAGGATCGTATTTGCAATGTCAAGCCACTCTGCCTTGACAAGCCAGCTGTCTTTTGCTTTTTCAATCTCTGCGTCAATGTTTGCAGCAGCATTCCCTAAAGGATTGTTGTAGTAGGGAATCTCAACTGCAACCTCCTGGGACTCTGCTATTGATACTGTTTCATCATTCACCAATGTCCTGATGTTGATGTTGCAGGTTACAGGAACAACAGGAGATTCGGGGGCTCTTTGCTTCATTGTGTATTTGAGATAGAACTGATAATGTCCAGGCTGCCTGTTTGCAACTGAATTGAAATCAACAATCTCAGGCTTATTCTTCTCAGAGCTGAGGAGCGTATTCTGGCCAGAGCAGTCTCCAACTTGGATGTCAACAGGAAAAACATTTTGCTGTTTTGGAGTCAGGGTAATAGGGAACCAGATAAAGGGATCGTAAAAGGTTACTAAACTGCGGTCAATGCCATGGGGAGAAGGCTCTCCTACTGCAAGATCCCAGTAATCAACAGGAGCCTGTCCTCCTGTTCCATAGACTCTGACTGGAAGAGTTTCCCTGTGCTCATTTCCTGCAACATCTGTAAATATCAGAATAAGGTTGGCGTCGAATGGTCCTGGCCTGTCGATGAGCATTTCCTGATTCCAGGTGCATCGATAGCCTGCTGCTGTTGCCACACAATCTGCCTGTTTGCTTGTTGCTCCTTGCTGGAGCCCTGAATAATCTGTTACTGCAGTTATGAGTGAGCTATCGGAGACATCTGCAATGATCTCAAGGCCGCTGTTGAGGGTAGGGACTGTGGTAAGGGAATTTTGAGAGGTTTGCACAGTACGGAAGCTGGAAGAAGATACTGTTGGAGGCTCTCTATCGATGCTGAAGGAAAATCCCTCGTTGGGCTGGAGCGGATTGCCTAACGCATCTGCTGATTCAGCGAAACGAAGCGTGACTGCGCCTGTTCCTTGGGTTGCAGCAACGCCTTCCCAGGTGCACGTTTTGCTGGTTGTTGAGTTATCGCAGGAGGTTGCTGGAACTCTGATTGAGCCTCCGATTGGAGAAAGGTCGAGAAACACCATTTGAGAGTTCATGGCGTTGTTTTCTGTGAAGGTTGCTGTGAGGGTATTATTCTGGCTGCCGAGCCAGCTCACGCCTGGATCAGCTCCGTCATCAACATGATTTGAAACAAGGCTTGCTGCCTGAGGGCCTTCTTCGTCTATCTTTAAGGTTGCTGAGAGAGGGGTTGTTGTTGACTGGCCTGCATTATCTGCTGCCGTAAATGATATAGAAACTTGATTCTGTCCTGATGGCAGATCAATAAGAACATCTCGCCAAGTGCATTCCCATACGCCTTCAGCCAGTGTGCAGGGGCTTGGACCAGGACTGTAGGATGGATTTATCAAAACGGGGTTCAACGCCTGCAAATTTGCACCCAGAGAGTTGATATTCAGTCCGGTTTCTGGATCAGTGATGCCAACAGAAACATCGACGCTGCTTATGCTTCGGCTGAACCATCCTGTAAGAGGCTGCCCGTTTTTTAATATCCTGAGCTCTGAGATGCGCGGCCCAAGAGTGTCCTGTTGGAAGTCGTGAGTAAGGGCTATATTTTGAGTGACTCTATTCCCTGCATTATCTGAAACAGTGATTGGGATATCAAAATTGAAATTTACTGCTGTGAGGGTATAGGGAAATGCCCAGGAGCATCTGGTTACACCATTGACTGGTGCTTGGCAGGTTACGGGCTGATTGGCTAGGCCAAACAGGGCAAGGTTTGCTGCCACGCTTGATGAATTCAAGTCTGATTCGGTAATGTCGATGCTAAAGCTTACAGCAACAGGGATAGGAGCATAATACACAACAGGTGCATTTCCTTCTGTGATTTGAAGCTCATGGAGAGTGAATGCAGGAAGGGTTTTATCAACCCTGAAAGAGACTGATGCTGTTGCTGACTGGTCAAAGTAGTCTTTGGCGATAAGCGGAATTGTGTTAGGGCCGTCTGCAAGGTCAGAGGCAGCAAGAGTGAAGGATTCCTGAAGAGTGCATCTGCCTTGAGGCCTGTTGAGGACATGTTCCACTCCATTTACTGTTACTGACTTGAGACCAACACATTCGTTTTGTCGAACAGAGGGTTCTGTAGATGAGTTCTCCCTGATGTTAGCGGTTATCCTGACAGTATCGCCAGCAGCGTACAATTGCTTATCAGTTGAGATTGAGACAATTTCTGGAGGAAGATGATCGCAGACTGAGCGTATATCTGCCTGATATCGTGTTTGCGTTCCTCGGTCATCATAGAGTGCTACCTGGAAATTTTCTGAATCGCAGACACGAAGGGTATGGAAGTCCTGATTCGGAAGGCTGCAGAGATACCCAAGGTCTGGATGGCTGTCATCAAACACACATGCCTCAAACTGCCTTCCGCTTGGCAAGCGCACTTGGTCTGGGGTGATTGTTGGGTCAGTCGGAAGCTGGGCATAGACCCAGAAGCTGAAGAGATCCTGGGAATTCCTGACATAACCTGGAATATTGTCGTTGCCCTTCACCTCTCCGTTATTCAATCCGTAAATCGCTGCTGTGGAGACTGGCAAGAGGATGATAAGCCAGCTCATGAAGAGGGCAAGGAACCGTTTCATTCTATGCTAACCTCGCCAGGATGGTCGCTGCTGAATTCCTCTTTTTTCCCGGCTGTTCGTATGTGGTCGTCTGTGTAAAGATTGTCAAAGGTCTGCGGGCTTGCAATGACTCCAAATTGGATAGGGGTGTCGACTCGGGCACGATCGTCAAGGAACTCTGGAGAGAATCTGAAGGTTCGGTAAGCGCCCCCTATTTGCATATCAGAGTCATAGGGTATGGGTTCAGTCGTTACTCTGACATCATCCCCAAACACGCCGCCATCCTTTTTATAGGTTTGTCCTTGGAATACGACATTTGTCCTTTCGGCATTTGGAAGCTGGTACATGAGGTCTATGTCAATTTGGTAGTTTCCAGGAGCAATGGAGATCTCAACTGGGCCTGTGCTATCGTTATAGAGCGCAAATACAGGATCAAGATCAGGATCTGAGGGGTCGTCTTTGAGGTGCTGGAGCTGGATCATAGCATAATCATACTGTTCAAGAGGGACTTTGATCCAATCAAACTGCCAGCTCCCATCAATACGCATATGTCTCGCTTTCTCAACCATAACTTTAACCGTACGGTAGGGCTCAAGCTCAACCCGCAGGGTTTCTCCTGAGCAGATGACTGAAGGATCTTCACAGCGTGCATCTATTGCTCGGTTTGCATCGCAGAGCACAGTTGCTCGCGTTGTATTGGTCACATAGCCTTCCTTTGAGAATGAAAGAGTTCCCCCTGCCACTGAAGGAAGATTGGCTGCTCCATCAGTTGAGCTAATGCTGCACTGTTCAGCCTCTATGCCATAGCTTACTGCAACATCATCAATAATGGATGCTGTCTTTGCGTCTGTTGCTTCAATTCTCACATCAGCGCATGCAACTGCTGGCCTGCAGAGATTTGTTGCCACAGGCGGGTATGAAGAAACTCTTCCGCTTCCTGTGCAGTTGATTGGCTTGTTGTCCCTCACATTTGCCTCAAGGCCGAAATAAAATTTATACCCTCTTGAATTGAATGCGTCGGGATCATACAGCTGGACAACTACAGGAAAAGAGGCATCATAATAAAAGTTGTATCTCCTGCTGATGCCAATCAATGGAAAAAAACCTGAGGATATTGTTTCAGGCCCTATCGAGTCTCCTTCCACGCCTCTTCCTGTAATGTCAAAATAGATCGGCCAGTCGATATAATTAAAATTTGCGTCATAATTGGCAAACTGCGCGTCAAATTGCAGGCTTTGCGGATTTGGCAAAAGATTTGCAGGATTCAAGAAGGGGTTATGGATCAGGAAGGTTGCTGCCTGGAGCGGCGTGCTTCCCCTATCCCGGTAATTATGGAGAGGATATACCTGAAGGAGTGACGTGTAAGGAAGCACATCTCTCTGGAATTTCTCTGTTACCTGCTGCTTGCTCCATCGCTCTTCCCTGCTTCCTGGGCCGAACTGCGATGCAGACATCGGAGGAAGCCTGTTGCGGTCCAATGGAAGGGATAATGTGCTGATTATAGATGTTGTCCATTTTTCAATTATCGAGTAGTTCTGCTGGGTGTTGAGGATTAACTCTGCAAGGCCGTAAGTCCTGTTGAGGTTTACAGGAAGCCTGATGACAGACTGGCCGAAATCCTGCTTTTGCTCTTCTTTCCTGGCCTGGAAAGGATAGGTGACGAAGATGGTTACATCGTTTTCACCAATATCTGTGTCTACTGAGATGTCTGCATCTGAGGGAAGCTGGAAGTCAAATCCCTGGCTGCGAAAGATGTTAAAATTATCAATGCAGGAAGGCAATTGCCGCTCAACATATTCTGAGATCCTGCTTTCAATGGAATTTGGGCCTTTCAAAGGAGGCTTTTCAGAGGCGCAGTTGCAGTTTTGCCTGCAGGTGTTGGTGCTTGCGAAGTGAATCCAATACGGGACAGCGCTTGCCGGCTCGTTGGTTAAGGTTCTTACGCCTTCGCTTTCAGTTGGCTCTGCTGTTGCAGAAAAACTGAGGTCGCTGCTCAGATACCCCCCATGCTCGCCTAAATTCTTAATTCCTGCTTCTCCTGTCGAAGAGATGCAATTGTCAACAAAACTTCTGACAGGCTGGAAGAGGACAGGGGTTTCTTCCCGGAAAATCTCAGGAACATCTACTCTTGCGGTCTGCTGCGTTGAATAGAGGACAAGGCCGATGCTGATGAGAAGCAGGATGCCGATTATAATAAACAAGGTTACCTGAGCCCTTCTTGCCTGCAAAAGCATTTCCCCTCTTTTTGATAGACTAAACCCTAGTGAGGAAGATACCAAGAAGGAGTGTATTTATAGGTTTCTGTTTTTTTGCTATGAAGGAAAAAAGGAGGGGGAACTGCAGGGAAGCCTGGAGGTGGTTTAAAGAAGCAGGTATTTCCATAGAGGGGTAAACAACAATCCTGGCTCATGTTTCTCAGTGTCCTTAGTTATTATCACCAGTCGTTTTGCCTTCTTAAATTTATTTTTAAACTCTTCCATGGCTTTAATCTCTCTTTCCGGAATTTCATCGGCATAGCAGACATTTATTGCTGTTAATGAGTTGTCTTTATTTTTTATGACAAAATCCACTTCTCCTTTGCCGCTCCAATAGTAAAATTCCTTTTCTGCCGCGGTTAGATGTATAAAGACGAGATTCTCCGCTAATTTTCCCTCATCTTTTGAAAACTTAAAGCTGACTGCGTTTCTTAATCCATTGTCTATGCAGTAAACTTTTGAGGCGTTTGCTTTTTGCTCTTTGATAGAATACGAGAAATAGTCTAAAGTAAAAAACAAAAACGCCTCTTTATAATAAGAGAGGTAGTCTTTTATTGCATCATAGGACAGGCTAAGCGAATTCCTTAAACTTCTCAGGGACACCAAACTCGTAAAATTCGCAGCAAAGTATAATGCAAGATCCTTTGCCTTTTGCACATTTAGGTTATATCTGTCAACTATGTCCTTGTAGAGTATATCATCGAAATATTGCTCAAGAACCGTGGTTTTGTATTGTTTTGGCTTGAAAAAAATCTCTGGAAATCCCCCATGAGCCATATATTCTCTCAAGGACTTTAGTATAGAAAATTTTGTCTTCTCCAGGAGTATCCCTTTCTTAAGCTTCTCTTTATCTATCTCAAGGCCCTTGAAAGACAAGAATTCCTCAAAACTTAAAGGAAAAACCTCAAACGCTATGTTTCTGCCTGTCAAAAGGGTTGAATATTCCTTTTTTAATAGATACGAGCAAGAGCCAGACACAACAAATTTTTCATTGCTTTTTAAGTCGTATTTTTTCCTTATCCATGACTCCCATCCCTCTTTTCTATGAACTTCGTCAAGAAAAATATAGGCCTTCTTGTCAAGATTTATGTTTTCCCTGTAGCATCCGTATATATCATCCAGTGAGTCATTTAAGAGCTTCTTGTCCTCCAAGTTGATAAATAATATCTGCTCTGGAGCTGTGCCTTCATTCATTAAATGGTCAATCATCTGGAACATCAACGTGCTCTTTCCAGATCTTCTGACGCCGGTTATTACTGTTATTTCCTTTAAGTCTATAGAGTTAGTCAGATGCGCGTATTTAGGCCTTGGCTTTCCTTTCAGCCCTTCTATAAACTCCTTCTTTTCCCACCAGGGGTTCCATTCAGTAAGTTTTCCTATTTCCATGCTACAGTAGAGTGTAACAAGAAGTATATAAATGTTACGATTGAGTGTAACATTTCAAGGTCGTTCAGGATGGAAAACATGACCAAAAACAACATACTTAACTGCCTGGGTCCCACGAAACAGGCGGCAGCCTTTCGCATTAGAGTTATACTCACTCGCATAATTAATTGAGCAATACATGCTCGTTCGTAATAAGCAAAGAACGTCGTCCATTGTTCAGTTATTTGTGTTCTTTGCTATATAATTGCTGCATGAATTGTTTGATGCTATCTACAATCTTCTCAGAGGCCGCCAATGCTGCTATCTCTGCCCAGCGCTGCTGGTTGGCTAATGTGAGGACCAAGAGATGATTCTTTTGCAATGGGAAAAGTTGGGAGAGGGCCTGGTATTCTCTCTGCCTTCTGCCTCCGAAAAGCTGGAATTGTTCCTTTTGCTGGAAGATCAGGCATGCATCGGCGCCGTTTTTCACAGCAGTATCCCTGAGCGAGACGACTGCCGGCTGGCTTGCTGGCTTCTTTATATGGCAGGCTGCCTTTTTGAGGCTTTGAAACTGGGAGAGGGGTATGTCCACTCTTTTGAGATCAAATGCGCTATGCAGCTGGCTCAATACCTGGATGCCAGAGGCCGTCAGGGCATGGCCCTGGGCTGAGGAGCTTATGAGTCCTTTCTCTTTGAGGATATTGAGGAGCGTTCTCATCGTGCCCTCTCCCACTTCTAAGGAGCCTGAAAGGTGTTTCCGTGATTGGCTGTCCTGAAGAGAAAGGAAGCAGCGGAGAACGTCAAATCTGGAGTAGTTCGGAAGGTTGTCAACCATGGCTTTGAGTAAACAAATATTTATATATAAGGCCTTTGGTTGGATATAATATCCAATTAAGGAGGGGGTTCCAATATACAAGATATCCGTAGAGATCCATGAAGAGGTAAGAGAAACGCTTATCTTCAGCAAGGGAGTAAAACAAAGGCTGAGGAACAAAAGACAACATCTTAATCTGGAGATTCGACTGCAGGAGGAAGAGCAAGGGCGTAGAGATACTTCTGCTGTAGATGAAATCATCAGAGCAGTCCAGGAGCACAAAGAGGAACTCGAAGAGATCATAGAGGCTGAAGAGCCGGAAAATGATGCTTTGGGGGGTTCTGTCGCATACGGGCCTGAGGAGGTTGTGTATGGGATAGCAGGCAGCGGAATCTCTATTAACTATGAGGAGCTGTTTTCCTATATGGGAAGCGGGGTGGCCAGCCTGGAGATTGCTTATGGGCAGGATGAAGGCAGGCAAGAGGATGCTGGGCAAGCCACTGTCTTTGGAGTGGATATGGACAATGAGACTATCGACCTTATCGTGAAAGCAAAGAAGATGGATGCTATGGTGGGTTATGGGACAAGCAAGTTAGGAGGCTCTAGCAGGTATGCAACGGCTTCCCCTGCGGTATCAGTTTCTGACATGGAAAAATTCCAGCTTCTCAATAAGATGGCGCATATATTTGCACTCACTCTTATCAAATATGAGATGAATGGCTGGTGAGGCCTTGCCAATTTTTGTTACTATTCTCAAATGATTAAAAACCAAAAGGTTTATAAATGGTGAAACATTCCACACCCCTAAACACTTAAAACTACTGGGGTGGTTAAAATCAAAAAGCTACTATTGGCATTAAGCATTTTTATGATACTGGCTGCTTCGCTTGCGAGCGCAGTTACAGTGACAAATATCAGCAATTCTAAATTAAATATTCGTGATATTGAGGTTACGGTTGATGGAAGCAAGGATTCCTCAGTCAGCCAGGGAGATGAAGTAGGCCCGGATGTGAAGCCTCAATCCACGATCAAGATGGAGTTCAAGTTTGAGAACCTCTTTTCAACCACTGAGGATATAGATATCCAGGACATTACTGCTACTGTCATTATCCGGGATATTGATGATGGCGAAGATCTTGAAGAGGAAATCAGCGACTTTGACCTTAAGCCTGGCAGAGAAAAGACCCAGCGGGCTTCATTCACAGCTCCTCTAAAGATTGACGAGGGGTTGTATGACGTTGATGTCGAGGTTGAGGCAAGCGATGAGAACAACACTGACTATGACCTTGTCTGGACATTCCAGCTGAATGTTGACAAGGAGAAGCATAAGGTCATCATCCACAAAAAGGAGCTTTCAAGCCCTGAGATCCAGATCGGAAAGTCTGCTGACCTTACCCTAGGCATCATTAACATCGGCCAAGAGGATGAGGATGATGTCACTTTGGAAGTCACCAGCAAGGAGCTTGGGCTGAACAAGAAGGAGACATTCAGCATGAGCGCTGATATCGATGATGAGGACAACGCGATGACCAGGGCCTACACCATCAGGCCTGAGAATGTTGAGCCCGGGATATATAGCATCAGTATCAAGGCAAGCTACCAAGATGGAGACAAGGTGGACACTGCTACTCAGAGCATAACAGTTTTAGCAGCTCCTCAGCCTACACCTGAAGAGGTTGTTGTTGTGACTGCGCCGCAGGCACAAGAACCGATTATGGGAGAGGTCCTTTTACCTACCTATATCCCGCCCGTGTCTGAGAGCGAGACGCCAAGCCTTGGCTTCCTTAACGGCAACATGAGCTATATTGCCTTGATTGGCTTAGCATACGTCATCGTGATTGTTGTTGGCGTCGTAGTTGCAGTCAGGATGTTCAGGAAGGAGTAAAAACCCTTTTTCTTTTATTTTTTTCTTTGTATGAAGCTTTTAATAACGAATCGTAATTTTTAAAAACTGTTGTTAAAACCACAAGTTCGAGGCATATCGGCACAGAGATCGCTAGAGGCAGGTAAGCATACAATGAGCAGGAAAAAAGGAAAAAAGGAAAAGCCCGAGAAATACTACTATCTTGAGGTCTATCTCCAGCTTACAAGGGATGGGCGTTTTAGCTCTAAGTTTGGAAAGGGATGGGGAAGCGGAGAGGTCAGCGAGAGTTACTATCCTGGCCCTGAGTCTAAAAGGATGGAAACATTTGCGAATGCACTTATTGAGAGGCTGTGGAATGCAACATATTACAGCATACAAAGAAGCAAAGGGGTTTCTGAGGGCAGGTTTTTTCCTGACAGGGCCTATAATTCGCTTGTTGCAAAAATAATTGAACAGCTTGGCGAGCCTGGCCCTGACGATTTTATAGAAGGCCGCAGCCACGCATGTGTTCCAATTCTGAAGGGATATGACTGAAATGAATAATACGCCGAGGGGGAGAAAGTCACTATTCGCTCCTGCCATTTGGCAAGCCGAAATAGATTTGAACTCCCGTGCCCTTTCGGACAGAGGATGTCTGCGGGACTGGCCTAGCAATCTTACGGTTCCTGAAGAATCTCCGCAATGGCCAGACTATGCGACCTCGGCATAGGCAGAAGGTTTCCTGGCATGTTTATAAACATTGTTGATTTTCTCTAGAGGAATGAAGAAGGGTGTTGCATGGCTTCTCTTTGGGATTTTGATAGTAAGTTTTGTTGCGGTTGAGTCAAAGGGGCTTAGAAACACCCTGCTGGGCGATGATTTTGTCTATTTTGAGATGGCCAAGCTGATGGCAGAGGGGAAGGTGCCGTACAGGGATTTCTTCAACTCGCATCCGATACTTCATGCGGGCGTGATTTACCTTTTTTATCTTGCGTTTGGATATAACATGGTTCTCCTGACTTCCATTGCGACGGTGAGCGAGATTGCCGTTGCGTTATTTCTCTTTCTGCTTGTTTCAGAGAGATTTGGCTCTAAGGCTGCTGTGGTGAGCGTCCTGCTCTACCTTTCAACCTACCTCGTCCCGGTTATGGGAGTTAGTGTGTATGGAGTGAACCTAGCTCTCATGTGGACAATGATCGGGCTCTATTGCCTTCATAAAGAAAGGCCTGCCCTTGCAGGGATGCTGTATGGATTGGCCGGGCTGACGATGCTGTATTCCCTTCCAATCACCTTTGCTGTTGGAACGTATTTGCTTGTAAAGAAAAGGACAGATAGCCTGCGTTTTTTCCTTGGATTTCTGGCAGTCTTCGGGACAGCAAATCTTGCTCTGGCCTTTATACCGGGATATCTTGAGCAGGTTTTCTTCTACCATATGAAGAAGCTTCCTGTTGAGGGGGTATCAATCGAGTTTTTGCTCACTACGATCAGGCAAAACGGCGTTTTGTTTGCTTCTCCTTTCCTCTGGCTTTTGTTTCTCACCCGGCAAAAGCTGAGGGAAAACAGCTTGTTCCTGTGGATCATTGTGGTGTATATGGGTTTTATTTTCTCCCTGCCTATCTTTTTTGATTATTACCTTATGATGATATTTCCGTATCTTGCTCTGCTCGGCGGAGCAGGAACAGTTGAATTTGCAGAGCAGCTCGGAAAACGGATCCGGCTGAAGCACGCTTCATTCATTCTGCTGGTTGTGCTGCTTGGCTTATTTGTCTGGTATTCCAAAGAGTCGTATTATATCCTGTGGAAATATGATTTCCTGGATATCAGGATTGAGCCGTTTGTGGACTATATCAACACCCATTCTGACAGCCAAGCACCTATTTTTGGGGATGTCCTTTTTGCATCCACGCTGAGTCTGGAGACTGGCAGGCCGATTTACCATAACTGGGCTGACACCAATGCATTTATTTTCTCCTCCGGGATACAGGATATCGGGAAACTTGTGGCTGAGATGAAAGAAGACCCGCCGAGCTTTGTTGTTGCGCGGCCTGAGATGGAGCTTGGAGCAATTCCTGAGTTTGCAGATTTCCTGCTGGAGCAATGCCGTATCGGGCTTGTTGTTGATGATCAGTTCTATGGGGAGATATTTTTATTTGAGTGCGACGATGAAAATACTTATAAAGAGGGCGCGATTCATTGAGGCAATAGCGAGGTGGAGCAGCCAGGAGTGCTCGGAGGGCTCATAACCCTCAGATGAGGAAACCTCAGAGGAAGTCGGTGGTTCAAATGGTGAACACGCTTGTGTTCTTCGGGAATTCCACCCCTCGCTATAGGGATGGCAGTTTGCTGTCCCTCTTTCTTTTGACATATTGGCTTCGGTGAAAAT
>Ga0209541_10000599_pt1 | contig 71323 bp, 75 predicted proteins | sample RifCSPlowO2_01_FD_184027 | JGI IMG/M metagenome (GOLD analysis project Ga0209541, IMG submission 184027) | Groundwater microbial communities from Rifle, Colorado - Rifle CSP2_plank lowO2_0.1 (SPAdes) (version 2) | ecosystem: Environmental > Aquatic > Deep subsurface > Groundwater | place...
GGAAAAAGAGCATTGGTTAGCATATAAAAACCAAAAATCGCAATGCCTATTGATATTGCCAGCCCTTGGTATAAAGCGCTCATTATTTTTTTGCCCCTAAGCTTTACAAAATACGTGCCGATAATTGAAGCAACTATCGAGATCGCGCCAATTAGTAACGGATAATTTAATACTGTCTGGTTTCCGTTAAAAGTAAGATCTCCCAAAATCATCGCGGCAACAATGGTTATCACATACGTTTCAAACAAATCAGCTGCCATTCCGGCATCATCCCCTACATTATCCCCTACCAAATCCGCAATAACTCCGGGATTTCTTGGGTCGTCCTCCGGTATCCCTTTTTCTATTTTTCCAACCATGTCTGTTCCAACATCTGCAGCTTTTGTAAAAATGCCGCCGCCTAATCTTGCGAATACAGAAATTAAAGATCCTCCAAATCCAAGAGCGATTAGGGGCTGTAGGCTATATGGCTCAAAATATTTAGTTGTAATTAAATAATAAAAGCCGCTAACAGAGAGAAGCGCTAGGCCTGCTACCATTAATCCTGTTATTGCTCCGCCTTTGAAAGCCAAAGAAAAAGCCGAAGATAGACCGCTTTTGGCAGCCTCGGCTGTTCTGACATTGCTCCTGACTGCTATGCTCATCCCGACAATTCCGGCAATCGCCGAAAAAATGGCTCCAATTGCAAAGCCAATCGCAGAAAGCGTGCCAAAGGTAAGATAAAGCAAAACAAAAATCACAGCTCCGATTATCGCGACAACTTTATACTGCCGTTTCATATAAGCAGTCGCGCCTTCTTTGATGGCATCGGCAATGTCGTTCATTTTCTTGTCACCCTTTGGGGATGATAAAACGTTTTGGGTTAGGAAAACACTGTAGATAACAGAAAGAAGCCCGGCAACAACGCTTATTGTCAAAGCGTTGTTTATAACAAAAGATAAGTCCATAACTATAGAAATATTATACTAAAATAAACGACAGAGTGCAAAGTTTAAATATTAAGACGCTTTGGGGAAAGGGGTTGGCTTTGTTGTAGGCAGTCTGCCTTCAAAGTCATCTACGATAGCGCTTGATCTGCCATATGTTATTTCCCTAAGCTTATCAGGGTTATAAGTTGTGTTTGTGGTAGCGACAATTTCTAAAATCATCGTTGTAGTTATTTCCCGATCATGCGCATTATAAGCAAAAGATTCTCCTACAGTTAAGATTTGTTTTTCAAGAATTTCGGGTGATAGATCAGTTTGATTTATGTCTCTTATAGCTGTGCTCGCATTGGCATTTATTAATCGAGCTTTACCGTCTTCAGGATACAAATGGTAGATATTAAATTCTGTTCTAAAATAAACGTCTGTAGCTCTTTCTCGTTCGCCTCCTGTTTCCTCACCAAATATAGTAGATAAAGGAAAATATTGTCCTCGGCCTTTTATTTGATACCCTAATTTATTGCCTTTTAAAGCAACCTTTGTTGCAGGCAGCTCGGTATTCTCAAGCTCTTCATGACGCGCTGTCATGGCCTTATGCTACTGCTGGATTGGCCGATTGTCAAGCCTTAGATTTTGGTGTTTCGTGTCATCCCGAACTTGTTTCGGGGTCTCGCTTCGCTCGAGATGCTGAAATAAATTCAGCATGACATGGTGTTAAACATCCAGTTGTGCGTGCTTCGCGTTGCTTTGGATGAAGTGTTTGCGGGGCGGGACTTCGTCGCCCATAAGCATGGTGAATACCGCGTCTGTATTTTCTGCGTCTTCAATACTTACCTGCTTTAAAATTCTGTTTGCAGGATTCATTGTTGTTTCCCAAAGCTGTTCCGGATTCATTTCTCCCAAACCTTTGTATCTTTGAATATTTATAAGGCCTTTTGTTTTCGTGCCGGCCATTGATTTCATTACGCTTTCTTTTTCATCATCGGAATAAGCATATTGTATGTCTTTGCCAGTTTGTAATTTGTAAAGCGGCGGTTGGGCGATATACAGATACCCTTGTTTTATAATTTCAGGTAAGTGCCGGAAGAAAAAAGTTAATATTAACGTTTCTATATGCTCTCCGTCAACATCGGCATCGGTCATAATAATAATCCTGTGATAGCGGAGTTTTTCAAACTTTGTCGTCTCCCCTATTCCGGCGCCTAGTGCAATAATCAGATTTTTTAATTCTTCATGTTCAATTATCTTATCAAGCCTTGCTCTTTCAGTATTTAATATTTTTCCGCCAATTGGTAAGATTGCCTGGAATTTTCTGTCTCTTCCCTGCTTGGCAGAACCACCGGCTGAGTCTCCCTCAACTATATATAATTCGGAAACGCTAGGATCTTTTTCCTGGCAATCTGCTAATTTTCCGGGAAGTGAGGATCCTTCAAGCGCGCCTTTTCGTAAGATTGCCTCTCTTGCAGCTTTTGCAGCCAGTCTGGCTTTTGACGCCAAATAAACTTTCTCCAATATTTTTCTTGCCTCGGAAGGATTTTCTTCAAAGTATGTGCTTAACCCCTCTTTTACTATTTGTTGTGTAAGCGGCTGAATTTCCGCGTTTCCTAATTTGCCTTTTGTCTGGCCTTCAAATTGAATTCTATCCTGGGGCATTTTGATATAAACTACAGCTGTTAATCCCTCTTTGGTGTCATCACCTGTTACCGAGTCGTCTCCTTCTTTAAAACTTCCGACTTTTTTGCCATAATCATTAATCGCGCGAGTTAGAGCCATTCTAAAACCTGTAAGGTGTGTGCCGCCATTGACAGTATTAATTACGTTGACATAACTTTCGACATTTTCGGTATAACCATTGTTATATTGCAATGCAACTTCTACCTCAACATCTCCTTCTTGCTTAATAATAAAAATTACATCATGGATCGGGCCTTTATTTTCGTTTAGTTTGGTAACAAGCGATGTAATTCCGCCTTCGAAATAATAATTTGCTTCTTTTTCTTTTCCTTCTCTTTTGTCGTATAAGTGAAAATAAAGTTTTGGGACAAGATACGCCCGTTCCCTGATCGCTTTTTTGATAATATCAAAGTCAAATTCAACAGTTGAAAAGATTTTTTTGTCCGGAAAAAAAGTTACAAAGGTTCCCGATTCTGATTTTAGATTGGAAGATTTAACTTCTTTAACAGTGGTTGTAGGTACTCCTCGTTCGTATTCTTGTCTGAAAACTTTTCCGTTTCTTTTTACCTCAATCCACATATTGGAAGATAAGGCATTTACAACTGATGCTCCGACTCCATGAAGACCACCTGAAATTTTGTAAGCTGATCCGCCAAACTTTCCTCCGGCATGAAGCTTGGTCATGACAATTTCAAGAGCGCTCTTTTTGTAAGCAGGCATGATATCAACCGGAATTCCTCTACCATCGTCAACAACTGTTGCGCTTCCGTCATTATTTAAAGTAATCCGGACATTTTTGGCAAACCCTGCCAAAGATTCGTCAACTGCGTTGTCTATAATTTCCCTTAGAGATTCATGGAGTCCGATTATGTCTGTTGACCCAATATACATTCCGGGGCGCTTTCGTACAGGTTCTAATCCTTCCAGAACCTGAATATGTTTTGCAGAGTAATCTGACCCCGATTTAATCGGGGCTGAGGATTGTTTAGCCTTAATTTCGGATTGTTTGGATGACGCCATAAAGACTATATTATCAGAAAAAACCCAAAATTACCAGCCCAAAAATAGTTTTAGGCTCCATGTTTTTTTATATTCATTGAAGACAAAAAACGATGGCATAATCCAACCATGTCTAAGTAATGCAAAGCTTTCACCTTAGAGGTGGAATAGATACGCCACCTTGGGTAAATTTTCTCACCATTTCACGCCAAAATATTCCTATCTAAATTTTTATATATTTGTCGGTATCAGTTTTTTAATTCTTTTAAATTGATCTCTAAATCTAGCATCAACATTTTTGAAGACTTCTGGTTTACCCTCAATACTAGATAGTATTGATTCCAATTTCTTACGTTCTCTTTCGTTACTTCGTTTTATAATCTCTTCTATGAGCAGTTCGGGTAAAAAATACATTGAATAACGTCTTTTTATGTTATACCAAGAGTAGGGATCGTATTTCTCTTCTATATTTTGTCCGTAGTTCTTCTCTTTTCTTTTTGTTCTTTCTATAACCAATCTAAAACCGCTTCCAGATAAAGATAGCCAAGCATTGACTCTGGCAATTGTATTGTGACTTACTTTCAATATTTTCCTTATGGCATCGTATGTGTTTCCTTTTATTAGTAGCCTTGCAATTTCAAGTCTTTTTGCCAGCATTTCAAGTTCCTGGGGAGAAAGAAGATCAGCTAAAAATTGAGCAGCCTCTTCCTTTTTATGTATCGAAGTTAAAGCTTCACATAAGGCAATTAACAGTTCTTGTCTCTCTTTTTTAGTTAGCTTTGGAATCCTTGAGAATTTAGCCATACCATTAATACTAGATAGTATCGATGGTAAAATCAAGGAGCAGAAAATAGTAGATTTGTTTATCTGAAATCAGTGAGGTTTAAATTAGACTATACTCTTCTTATGGTTTTTCTGATAGTTTCAATTGCGTAGTTTATTAGGTATTTTGGTTTATTGATTATTAAATCTTGGGCGTGGAGGTATTCTACATCCTGTCCGCCAAATCCGCGCTTAAAAAGTGATAATCCTGAAAATCTATGAGTAGGTTTGTCAATTGGCGAAACTCCCCAAAAGTTGTAACGTGTCATCCCCCGTTTTTTGGCTTCCAAGATTGCCTCCCATTGGATAAGATATGCTCCTCCATAATTTCTTCCCATATCGGTACTTGCGCCATAATGATATACTGCTTCTTTGCCATAAAAAATAACAAAAGCCTGAGCTAAGAATTTATTATTAAACTCTGCATTATACAAAAGCGCATGTCCGCTTTCGGCAAAAACTTTGAACTGTTCATGCAAAAAATTGTAGGAAAATGGTACAAAATTTTGTCTTTTTGCTGTTTGGATTTGTAAATCATAGAAATCTTTTATCAAAGAAATATCAGTTGATGCTGTTATTTTAATGCCTTGTTTGATTGCCTTTTTGATTTCGTAACGCGTTGTTTTTCGCATTTGAGAAAGGAGCTCTTCTTCGGTTTTAGTTATATCAAGTTGAGAAGTTAGCTCAGCGTGAAGATGCATTGGCGCGTTGATAAATCCAAGTTTTTTAAATAAATTCTTTGAAAAATCATCAGAAACAAGTTGCGGTCTTACTCTTACGAAAACGCAATTTTTTTCTTTAGCGATTTTTTTAATTTCTTTAACAAAAGCATTTACGAGATTTTGGTTTTGCCAATCGATAATCGGTCCGCCGGGAACTGTTAAATACCGTCCGCGTTTCGCATTTTCAACAATCGAAAGCATTACTCCGACAAGCTTGTTATTTTCATAAAATCCTGTTCTTTGAATTTCATTTTTTAATTTTTTATGAAACTCTCCCCAGTACCACGATTGCAAAAAATTTGCCTCTTCGTGTTTGGCTAAAAACTCTTCCCGTTCATTTTTACTGTCAATATTTTTTACCAAGTATAATTCTGCACTTGGTTTCATTGTGATTTCAGCCATATATTAATTTGTTCTGCAATTTTTATCGCGTCATCTTCTGAGACATTTTTGTGAGTTGGTAAGTTAAGAATTGTATTTGCTGCAACTTTTGCGTTTTTAATATTATCATCAACGCTATCGTACCAGACATCCGAAACATACACGCCCTTGTCTTTGAGAGACTTAATAAGAGATTTTCTATTTTCCACAAAAATACAATACCGAAGAGTTGAGGGATAAGATATTTTTGGCTCAAGCATATTGTTATATATACCTACAATTTTCTTTCTGTGATTCAGGTTTTCTTCAAGATTGTCAAAGGCGTGCAGAACCAAACTGCAATACCAATTTGGCAGATCGTATTTAGTATAAAAACTTTCATTCATTGGTTTTGACAAAAGATTAAAGGATTTAAGTAGAAGATGAATAAATTTACCAATCCCGAAAGGATAAGATTTTCGGATTTTAAATGTAAAAAGAGGATAAAGTCGATCGATCGTTTGCTGCCTGCCTTGTAAGGTCTTACCTTGAGAAGCTAAATGATTTTGATATTTATTCTTTCTTATTATTAAAGCGCCGCCGGAGATAGCGTCGATAATTTTATCCTGACTAAATGATAAGACAACAAAATCTCCAATAGTTCCAGCTTCTTTGCCGTTTTCATAAACAGTCCGGACACTATGCGCGAGATCTTCGATCAAAATAAGATTATTTTCTTTGCAGATTTTTGCGATTTTTTCTATGTCGCAAGGGTAGCCCAAAGTGTTTTGAATAATCACAACTTTTATTTTCGGGTTTCGTTTTAAAGACTGTTCCAGTGTTTCTGCGGAAAAGTTTAGGTCTGAAGATCTTGGAAGATCAAGTAGTTCAGTTTCATAACCTTCATTATTAATCGCCTTGTAAACAGCGTAACAAGTAAATCCGTTTATAGCGACAAAACTATCTTTTGGAAGTTTTAAAATCTCAATTGCTAGCCCTATTGCCTCTCTTCCTTTATATGCAAGAATTGCTTTTCCCTGATATTTTTTCTCCAAAAAATCTATAAGTTCTTCTTTGTACAATTTTTTGTTTTGAGCAAATAAAGCCTTTAGAGCAAATTTTAAATTGTAATTCGAACCTAATGAGTTAAAGATGTTCATAGAATTAATTTTAAATTTTCAATTTCCAATTTTCATTGAATTTTCAATATTTAAATTTTTAATTATGATTTCAGCTACATCACTTGTATGGGTAAACATGGGTGAGTGTTTGGCGTTGTCAACAATATTTAGTTTTGAGTTTTTGATCAACTTGTTCATAAGTTTTCCATCGGAAAGAGGAGTTGTTTGATCATTCTCTCCCCAAATGATTAAAGTTGGGACTGTAACTTTATTCAAGCTTAATGACTTATCTGAATTAATGAGATTTAACATGGTTTGTTTCATAATTGGATTTGCATTTTTATAATCGCTCTCCCCTACTATTTTATATAATATGTTTTTAAGTTTCTGTGACGAACTAAATTTTTTGCCAACTTTTGAAATACTTTTGAACAACATTCGTTTAAAACGGATTACCAAATTATTGCGATAAATTCCCGCGCTATCAATTAAGATTAATTTTTCTAATTTTTCCGGATGTTTTATTGCAAAATTAAGAGCGATTCGCCCGCCGTTGGAATGACCGATTAAGATGACTTTATTGTTAAATTGTTTTATTGCATCAGCCACGTTTGACGTGGTTAAATTGTTAACTTTTTGATTGTCTATTTTCTGTTTCAACCATTCTACGTAATCATTTATGTTCCATGGTTTGTCTATTTTTTCAGTCAGGCCTGGAACATTAAGCATCTCAACCTCAAACCCATTTTTTTTGATTAAATCAATAAGGGGGTTCCATTTTTCAGTTGAGTATGTCCAGCCGTGTAGAATAAATATTTTATTGTTTATAGTCCCCATTGTTTTCTCCTTTTTTCCCAAACTTTTTCGCGTCTGCAGAGTTTTTTAATATCATTTTTATCAGCCAATAAATGTTCGATAATTCCTTCAAGAAATCTAGCGCCTTTAAATAGTACCACTTCCCCACCCTTCAGATTGTTCATCAAATAATCCAAAGCATCTTTTGGCATCAGAAACTTTATTATTTGCACCGTGTCATGCCGAACTTGTTTCGGCATCTCAATTCTTGAGGAACGGGATCCTGAAACAAGTTCAGGATGACCATGGGTTAGCCTTGGATAAGCGTATTTTAGTAGTCTTGGCCCAATCAAAATGACCTTTTCTAATCTCATTGAGGATACAAATTCTCCAAGTCTTTCATGTTCTTCTTTTTCTTCGTTTCCAAGCTCAATCATATCTCCCAAAACCAGCCATTTTTTATCGCTTGGATATTGATCAAACATTCCAAGAATAGACTTTACTCCATCCGGGGTCGCGTTATACGAGCTATCTATAATAATAGTGTTTTTAATTCCTTTAAATAGACCGCATCTTCCAGGCGGCAAGGTAAATTTCGAGAATGAGAAATCAGGTCTAATTTTAAGAAAATCAAGTAAAGCAAGTGTCATTTGGATTGAATAAGAAGTTTCTTTTGGAAGAAGTAGATTAATAGAATAGTCGTTGATATTAATCTTAAATTCTGTATGGTCTTTTAGTATTTTATAATCGGATAAATCTTTTTGACTAATATATTTAATTTTTGCTTTTGATCTTTGGGATTCTTTTTTAATTAAATCATCATCAGCGTTTAGGATTGCCAAATCTGATGTATTTTCTAAAAAATATCCAAACTCATGCGCTATAGCCTGCTCGACTGTTTTAAAGTCTTGATTTTTAACAAGATAGTCAAAATTTACAGTGTGGGTCCTACTGACATTTGTCCAAAGAGTAATATTAGGTTGTAGTAAGCTTGCTAAAAATTTACCTTCGAATGGACGGTCGCAATCAGCTTCAACTACATATAATTTTTCTTTGTAGGGTCTCTTAAAAGCTTTGAAAGGAGCAAATAAAAAAAGATACAGCCATTCGTCAGGCGTTAGGCTCTTGCGTTTTAATCCCAAAATATCAAATGGTATTCCAAAACTGCTGTTTGCCAGATGCGAGTATCGCGCTTTATCTTGAAGCTGAGATTCAATAAGATGCAAAAGAGTTGTTTTCCCGCTTGAACCTGTTACTAATATAATAGTAGGCTTCCAAATGGAGAGCTGAATCTTCGCAAAGAACCTAAAATAGTACGCAATCGGGAAATAGAGTAGGCTTTTAATTTGTTTAATCATGGGTAAAAACAACCACTCGTATTTTACCAGTTATGAGTAAAATATTCTATAAAATCAGTAAAGTATCATCTTTTGTTCGTATCCGGTTAGCTTTGAACATCGGGTGTTGTTTGGGCTCGAATCTAAGGATTACATCCTGTTAACCGGATCGTCAATAAGAAACCGATATAGGATCGGTATAGATAGTTATTAGTCATCCTCTAACATTGACGCATTTTGTTATATTGATTTAAATCAGTTAATGTTGTTAAATAAGAGGTATGAACGATATAAGTAAGAAACTTGCCTCTATTGAAAAAGTTATAAGCGCAATCAAAGGAAACATGGCTACCAAAGATGACATTAAAAACATGGCAACCAAGCAAGATTTAAAGACCATGGCTACCAAAGATGACATTAAGGGAATGGCAACCAAACAAGACTTGAAGGCCATGGCAACAAAAAAAGACTTGAAAAGCCTTGAATCAAAAATCCTCGATAGGATGGAGGAATCTCAGATGGAAATTATAGCAGCTGTTGACAAACATAAGGCAGATAAAGAAAGCATTATAGTTTTGGAGAAAAGAGTGGAGCGCCTTGAAGATAATGCTGGACTTCCCCCATATGCAGATCAATGAATTAATAGATATTTAAAAAGAGGTTTTCGAGGGCGAGACGCGGGTTAACATTAGTGGTTTTTAGAATTATGTGGGTTTTCTGGAAAGAGATTAAGATATTAACATAGTCTTTGGTCTTTGGTCTTTGGTCGCTGGCAGTTGGTTCGTTTTTGTAATTCGTAAGAAGAGTTTGTCTTGCAACAATGATCATTTTTTCAAGCCAGGGAACTACATCTTCTTTGTTTTTTGTGATATCCTGAGCGAGTTTTAGCCTATCCCCTACTCCAATTGAAAGTAAAGATATTAAGATATTAAAATATTGAGCGGTTTCCTCTCTCGAAAGTTCAGTAGGGTTATCTTTTAAATTAATTATTTCACATCTTGAAAGAATTGTTGGAAGCATAAGTTCTTTGTTTGGGACAGCCAAATATATAAGTGTATGTTGGGGCGGTTCTTCCAATAGCTTTAAGAGCGCATTTTGAGCTTGAATCGTAATTCCGTTAGTTCCATCTAAAATTACAGCTTTTGTTTTACTTTTAATTGGCTTTAAGATTATTTTTTTCTTAAGATTTTTTACATCCTCTACTCCTGCTGTTTTTTCAAAAGAATTGATATCGAGATCTATTTGGTCAATACCGTTATCAGTGCATAGTTTTATCGCGTAATCAATTGCTGTTTTTGGGTTTTTGGAAACGATTAGAAATGAATGCATATTTGCTGCTTGACCCTCCTGATCTCAGCATTCGCCTTTTCAGTACTATTCGTCCCGCTGAGCGGGATTCGTACACGGCTCATGCTTCGATTTCAGGCGGGTCTTCGTCGGCAAGCTGAGCTTGCCTCCTTGACATTATAACGTAATTTTTCATATTATTAAAATAATGCCCGATCCTTTTAAATCACCATCTGAAAACAAAACTTTGTTGGATATTTTGCTGTCAAAGCATTTGTTAACTGAAGATCAGTATAGAGATGTAAAAGTAAATAGCGCAACAAAAGGATTGTCCGAAGAAATTGTTTTGGTGTCAAAAAACATAGTAAGCGAAAAAAATATTGCAGAGGCAAAAGCTGCTCTTTTGGGTGTTCCATTTATAGCTTTGGAATCGGCATCTTTTTCTCCTCAGGCGCTTGGTTTTATACCTGCGTCTGTAGCAGAGAGGTTCTCTCTTATTCCTTTTTCCTACGATGACAAGACAAGAATATTGTCTGTTGCGATGAGTAATCCTATTGACTTGGATGCTGTTTCATTTGTCCGTCAAAAAACAGGCCTTAATATAAAAATCTTTGCTGCGGAAAAAAAAGACGTAGAAAAAGCTATTGATGTTGAGTACCGGCAGGGGTTGGTTGGCGAGGTCGGAGCGGCCTTAAAGGAATCGGAGGAGTCTAAGGCGAGTAGGACCCATACATATGATAGCAGCAGTATAGCGCAAATTGTTACGGAAGCCCCAATTGCAAAAATTGTTTCGACTATTTTGGATTACGCAGTTGCCAGCAGAGCTTCAGATATTCACATAGAGCCTCAAGGAGATAGAATTAGAGTTAGGTATAGAATAGATGGTATTTTGTACGATAGGTTAAGTCTTCCTCGAAATGTTCATGACGCTGTTGTATCTCGTATAAAAATCTTATCGGAGATGAAAATAGATGAGCATCGTATTCCTCAGGATGGTAGATTTAACTTTAAAGTGGCAGATAAAGAGGTGGACCTTCGTATTTCCGTGTTGCCAACAGTCAATGGAGAAAAAATAGTCATGAGGCTTCTTCGCAAATCAGGCGGGATTCCAACGCTTGAAGAGCTTGGCTTAAGCGGAAGCAGTCTTAGGAACTTAGAGACTGCCATCTTGCGACCGCATGGCATTATAATTGTTTGCGGTCCAACCGGAAGCGGTAAAACGACAACTCTTTATTCTGTTCTTTCAAAGCTAAACACAACAAGAGTAAATATTATGACTCTTGAAAATCCTGTTGAGTATGAAATGCAAGGAATTAATCAAGTAGCTATAAATCCTGCTGTTGGCCTTACTTTTGCAACAGGTCTTCGATCTTTTCTTCGTCAGGATCCAAACATTATATTGGTTGGAGAGATACGCGATCAGGAGACAACGGATCTGGCTATTCAAGCAGCGCTTACCGGGCATTTGGTTTTTTCAACCCTGCATACTTCAAATGCTGCCGGGGCGCTTCCCCGCTTGGTAGATTTAGGCGCTCAAGCATTTCTCCTTTCATCGACAATGAATGCGGTTTTGGCTCAAAGGATAGTTAGAAAAATTTGTTCTCATTGTAAGGAAAGCTATTTACCTCTTCCACAATTAGTTAAAGAGATGAAAGAAGTGTTGGGAAAACTTTTTCCGGCGGATCCGGAGGTTAAACTGTACAGAGGAAAAGGATGTGAAGAATGTGGCGCTTCGGGATATTTGGGCAGGATTGGTATTTATGAAACATTGAAAATGTCCGAGAAAATATTGGGTCTTGTCATAGAGAACTCGGATAGTGGTACAATAGAAAAACAGGCAGTACAGGAGGGCATGATTACGATGAAACAGGACGGATATTTGAAGGTTTTACAGGGAATAACTACTGTTGAGGAAGTAATCAGAGTAGCTCAGGAGTAAAAATTCGAAGCACTAAATCTTAAACAATTGAAAATAGTTTATGGAAAATAGAAAATGGTTATAGAAAATAGAGATTAGAGAATGGATTGTGCAAATTTCAATTTTCCAATCTCCATTACTATTTTCCAGTTTCTAATAACTAATTTCTAAGCTGTAAGATTTCGATATTCGAATTTCGGATTTTCATAAAATATGGATATTCAGGAATTATTTCATTTAACAATTAAAAATAACGCATCAGACCTGCATCTTTTGGTAGGTATTCCTCCCAGTGTTCGCGTAGACGGATCGTTAAGGTACTTATCGAATCGTCCCGCTATAACGGAAGAAGACATGGAAGCGATGATTTATTCGCTTTTAACGGCAGAGCAGAAAGATTTTTTACAGGCCAATAAAGAACTGGATTTTTCTTTTGGGTTCGGCGGCGGGACTTACGGAAACTTGGGCCGTTTCCGCGCTAATATATATTATCAAAGACGGTACCTAAGCGGCGCTTTCAGACTGTTTCCCCCGAATATACGAACAATTGAAGAGCTGCATTTGCCAAAAGTTCTTAATAATTTTGCAAAGCTAAAACAGGGTTTTGTTTTGGTTACAGGGCCTAACGGGCATGGTAAATCTACAACGCTTGCATCGATAATTAATCAGATAAATCTTGAAAGGGCTGCTCATATTTTAACCATTGAAGACCCGATAGAGTATATGTATCCAAGCGGTAAAAGTATTGTATCGCAAAGAGAGATGCATATAGATACTCATTCTTGGGATACCGCGCTTCGCGCCGCGCTTCGTGAAGATCCCGATGTTGTTTTAGTTGGAGAAATGCGTGATCCGGAAACAATTTCAACCGCAATTAGCGTTGCCGAAACCGGCCATTTGGTCTTCTCAACTCTTCATACAAACTCTGCTTCCCAAACTGTTGATAGAATGATTGATGTTTTTCCTGCCAACCAGCAAGCTCAGGTAAGGATTCAGCTTGCCGCTACACTTAAAGGAATCGTTTCACAGCGTCTTTTGCCCGCAATAAACGGAGGAAGAGTGCCGTCATGCGAACTACTTATTGGAACAAATGCGGTTGCGGGCATAATAAGAGACGGCAAAACGCATCTTCTGGATTCTGTTATACAAACATCCCAGGATGTTGGCATGATTAGCCTTGAGAATTCTTTAGCTTCTTTGGTAACAGAGGGCGTTGTTGATGCCGAAACCGCAAAAGGTTACGCGATACATCAGAGTGATTTTTCTCGACTTTCGAAATGAAAAATGAAGCTGTATTATAAGGCAATAGGAAAAGATGGAAAGTTTGTCCAAGGAATTATCGAAGCAAAAGACCCAAGTCAAGCCGCAGGATATTTAAGGAGTAAGGAATTTGTCCCTGTTCGCATCTCCAAACAGGAAAAGAATAAGTTCTTAGAATCGATTCCCATAATTGGACATAGAGCCAGCTCCAGGGATATTTTGATTTTTACAAGGCAGTTATCCGCAATGTTATCGGCAGGACTTACGCTTATTAAATCCCTTGATATCTTGAAGGACCAGTTAAACAAAGGATTGATGTCGGAGGTAATAGATGGGATTATTAGCGATATTGAAGAAGGAGAATCATTTTCTTCCGCAATTTCTAAATTTCCGAAAGTGTTCTCGCCAATTTACGTATCGATGATTAAAGCATCAGAATCCTCAGGTCTTTTAGATAAAGCCCTTTCCAGATTCGCGGACGATCTTGAGAAAGAACAAAGATTAAATAGCACTGTAAAAGGAGCTCTATTGTACCCCGCAATCGTTGTAGCGGGAATGGTTGCTGTTGCCGCAATTATGATGATATTCGTTATGCCTACCCTATCGGAACTTTATAAAAGTTTTCCGGATGCGCAGTTGCCTTTGCCAACGCAGATTGTGATCGGCGTTTCAAATTTTACAGTTAAATTTTGGCCTGTTCCTGTTATATTTTTAGTATTAATTAGTTTATTTTTCAGACGTTGGCGCAGGACTGAAGCAGGAAGGCTTATTTTCGATAGCTTGATTTTAAAACTTCCTATTTTTGGCACGCTTATCAGAAAATTGATACTTACAAAACTTTCAAGAACTTTGGGTCTTTTAGTCGGGACAGGCACTTTGGTGGTTCAGTCTCTCGAACAAGTGGCAGATGTTACCGGAAATATCCATTACAAAAATGCAATCGTAGATGTGTCAAAAAGAGTGGAAAAAGGCGAATCAATGGGAGATGCCATGTCTCACTATGCTCTATTCCCTCCGGTGCTTATTCAGCTTATCAAAAGCGGCGAGCAAACAGGAAAAATAGATGAGATACTTGTAAAAGCTTCCGAGTATTTTGAGGGAGAAGTTGATGAAACAGTCAAAACGCTAACAACTGCGATGGAGCCGGCGATTATGGTAATATTAGGCATTGGAGTAGCGTTTTTGGTTATTTCTGTGCTCACGCCGATTTACAGCTTAATATCATCATTTTAAAATTAAGGTTTCATCCTTCGACTTCGTCCCGCTAAGCGGGACTTCGCTCAGGATTTCAGCCGCGGCTTCAAGCTACGGCTTCAAGAATTTTTTAACATTGTCAATTAATTGGCCGGGAGTTATATCGGTTTTTACAATATATGAGCTAGCACCCTTATTTAGAGCTTGTTGCACCATAGCATCCTTAGTTAGATTAGTCAGAAGAATTATTGGGCCATTTTTTTCTTTTGGCGGGTTTTGAGAAATTGCTTTTATAACATCCAATCCTCCGGCTTTTGGCATCACCATATCCAAAAGAACTAAATCATATCCGCCTTTTTTGACTTTTTCTACTCCCGATACTCCATCTTCGGCATTATCAACTTCAAATCCGGCATTTTGCAAAACTTCCGTATAAAGTTCTATTATGTACGGATTGTCCTCAATAAGCAAAATCTTTTTGGCCATTAGGCTGAAGGTATCATAGTTTTAGCAAGAAAGTCAATACTCCTTGCCATTTTTTGAAGTTATGTGTATTATGATAATAACGTGGGTATATTTTTTCAAGAATCTTAGTTCTACAATAAACTTTTATTTTTTTTGTTATCACTTCTTGTTTTTAATTCCATCAAATCCCAAAGTACATTGTGGATTTCAAGTCGCACATCTTTTAGTATTTCATCAAGCTCTTGTGCTTTTTTATCTAAGTCAATCAGTATTTGAGGTAGTTTTTTTAATGAAGTATCCATATGAATAATTTTATAACATACAGTAGGCATATTGTCAAGTATTTGATAGCAATAATATGCATCAAATATTCAATATAGAATATGCATTTATTGCGTTTTGCTGTATAATACATATTATGCTTACATCAACCTTGGGTGGATTAATAAAGGATCATAGAATAAAAAAAAGACTTTCGCAATTAGAGGTGTCTCTTCGGATTGGCTGGAAGGACAGTACCCGCCTGTCAAAAATAGAACAGGGAAGAGTAGGAAAGCCAACTCGTGAGACCTTAGACAAGATCGTGAATGCGCTAGAGCTTAATGCATATGACAGGGGACAGATATTTCTAGCGACTCGCATTGTCCCAACAAGCGAAGAGGTAAACAGCGTTATTCTGAAAGTTAAAGAAAAAATGAAAGATTTTAAATATCCACTGATGCTTGTTGATTTTACGTGGAATACTTTTTATTTTAATAAACTTTGCATTGACCTTTTTAAACTATCTGATAAAGAATACCGTTTTTTAGAAAAAAATAAACTAAATTGGCTAGAACTACTTTTTCTGCGCAAGAGCTTCAACAATGTTAAACTAAAGGCTGGTTATACTGAAATGAGCATGAGCGTTTCAGAAGAATACTTTATTAGCCATTTTAAATTTGAACAGTCCAATAATACTAGCGAAAAGTGGTTCAGAAATCTTTTGCTAAAATTAAGTAAAGATTCTAATTTTCGGAAATTGTGGGCTAAAACTCCTCCTTCCAAAGAAGAACATTTTTACAACTATGAAATTAACCATTTTACAGGTAACTGGCGTGGAAAAGAGGAAACATTAAGATTCCATATTTTTGCAGTACACCCGACCTTCGATTCAAGATTTGCTTTATTAATTCATCAGCCTGCCGACGTAAACACATTCAAATTCTACGCAAAATAAGCCCAAAATCTCGACCCGCAAAAATTATTAACTTCTTGCCATTTTTTGAAGTTATGTATATTATAAATAAATGGTATGACGAAAAAAACTAAGTCTTCTCTGGGTCAATCTTTTAAAAATATAAAAAGGTTTAGACTTCACCATAAATTGATTTTTTCTCTCATTGGAATTGTAGGGATAATTTTGGTATGGAGAGGAGTCTGGACATTTTTTGATAATGCTCCCCTACTGAATGATCCAGTAGTTTCAATTATTGTTGGTTTTCTTTTAGTCGCTTTTTCAGGACTTTTCTTTAAATTACTTTGATGTTTTTAACCAATAGATAAGTATGAAACTCAACAAACAAATTATAAATAAAAGTAATCAATTCAAAACCCCATTTTTACTTGTTGATTTAAAACAAGTAAGTAAACATTACAATAATATCAAGAAAAATTTATCTGGCGTAGAAGTATTCTATTCAATGAAGGCAAATGATCATCCACGCATAGTTGAAACATTGGTAAAAGAAAATGCATCATTTGATATTACTTCCGAAAGAGAATTAAATTCATTAAATAAAAATAGTCTCTCTTCAAAGAAAATTACCTGTTTAAATCCAATAAAATCCCCAGAGTTTCTTAAAAGGCTTTTTGAAAATAAAATTACTATTATGGCATATGACTCATTTGATGAAGTGGATAAAATTGCAAGATATGCTCCTGGAAGTAAGCTTGTTCTTCGAATAGTGGTTGATAATGAAGGAAGCGATTGGCCATTAACAAAAAAATATGGTGTAAATCCAGCGGAAGCGCTTCCTTTATTGAAATATGCGCTGGGAAAAAAATTGCAGCCAATCGGATTAACATTTCACGTTGGCTCTCAATGTCGAAATAAAAATAACTGGGTTAATGCCTTATTTGTCTGCGAAACTTTATGGGCATTAGCAAAAAAAGAAAACATTCACTTTAATTTTTTAAGTTTGGGAGGAGGTTTGCCAATCCAACATGACAGACCAATACCAGCGTTAGAAGATATTGGTAAGGGAATAAAAAAAATGCTGAGCAATAATTTTAAATCAGCAGATTCCCCGCTTAGAGTAGCTATAGAACCAGGGCGGGCAATCGTAGGAGATAGTGCAATAATGGTTACGTCGGTTATTGGAAAAGCAAAAAGAGGAAGTGAAAATTGGCTATATGTAGATACTGGCGTATTTAATGGCTTTATGGAAACGATAGATGGATTTACTTATGACATCAAAACGATAAAAAATACTGCGATAAAGAAATTTACAATCGGCGGACCTTCTTGCGATAGTGTTGATATTCCCTTTAAGAATGTTGTTTTAGAGGATGTAAAGATAGGAGACAAAATATATGTTTTGAATGCAGGCGCATATACTACAGTGTATGCATCTACTTTTAATGGCTTTGAAATACCCAAAACATATTTTTTGAGTGACGATTAAGTAAGTATATTATATGGGTATATTTTTTTCAATCCTCTCTCCTGCAATTGCGGGAATCAGCAATTACATCGATAAAATTTTCTTAGATAAATACAAAATACTACCGGTTGTGATAACCATCTATAGTGGAATGGCTGGATTTGTTATAGGACTTGTGATTCTTTTTTTTACAGGTTTTTACCCAGTTGATTTTAGGTTAACCATGATTGTTCTTGCCTCAGGTTTTCTTACTAATTTATATCTTCTTCCCTATTACAAAGCATTAACATACGATGAGACATCTCGTGTTATTCCTTTTTTTCAATCCATTCCTATATTCGTGTTAATTTTAAGTTTTTTATTTTTGGGAGAGACCTTAAGCCTGAAACAATACATCGGCTGTTTTATTATAATTTTTGGTTCGTTTATGATTGCTTTAGAAAAATTTGACCTTAAAATTTTTAAAATTCGTCCAGCATTTTGGCTTATAATGCTATCAAGTTTTTTATATGCTATTTCGGTTGTGTTATATAAAGTTGGTGTTGAGGAAATTCCATTTTGGCATACCCTACCATATGAGGGGTTTGGAATGATCTTAGGATCATTAGCAATTTTTACATACAAGGATAACAAACAAATATTTTTAAAGCAGGCAAAAGGCTTTAAGAAAAATATATATGTACTTTTGTCAATAAATGAGATCATTTACGTACTTGCCCGATATACAACATATTTTGCGCTCTCATTAATTTCGGCAAGTATCGTAAATGTTTTATCGGGATTCCAGCCTTTTTTCGTATTGATATTCGGAATTATACTTTCTCTCTGGTTTCCTAAAGTATTGAGAGAGGTTATAAATAAAAAAGTCCTTTTTCAGAAAATAACATCTATTTCTCTTATGTTCATAGGATTATACTTTATTTTTTCTTAAGCCCTTTCCTTTATTATATATTTTTTAAGATAGAATACTGGTCGCCAAAGTTTTTTTGCTTTTTTTAAGCCTGAAATACCAAGGTCTTGTTCATAGTTAAGATATGCACACCCCAATTCCTTAAGTATTTTTGCCGTCTCGTGGTTAAGAAAAGGATAGATGCCTTGATATGTATTATCCCCTTTTTGTAAACTCATTCCTGCATAATTGCCTGGAAGAAGATGATACGTTGTAAATCCAATAAGTTTATTTTTATGATAGACCCCCAGTCCTGATATGTTGCGTAAGCCCGCTAAATCAAATAATTTTTCAACAGCTATTAATTCAATTTCTGTTTCACTTCGTTTTCTTCCTTTTTGTTTTTCCCAAAGGTAAAATAATTTTTTTATTTCTTGTTTTATTTCGTCTTGAGTTAAATCCAGACGTTTTATTACATAATCAGAGTATAGTTTTTTAAATAGTTTAACAAGGTTTCGTTTGTTATGGTATTTACTTCCCATCAAGCTTACTAATTCGTTAACTGATAGAATGTAGTCAAAGTTATCTTGATCTTCCGTGATAGAAAAAAAGTCTTGCAGATTGGGTGATGATATAATACTTATTTCAGGAATATGTTTTAGCTGTGGAGCAAGATTTTCTTCTTTACTTTTTAATAATAATTTTGTAATGGTATTTTTAGCATTATTAGTACCCAGGAAAGTATAGAAAGATTCGTCTGTAATATAATCTTGACGATTTACTACGAGATTGTTATCGAGAATAGAGATTGCAGTGTCAGTTCGTGGGTTGTAAATCCACAAGTCTATAAATTCGAAATCATTATATGGTGGAAACTGTTTAGTAAAGTCTTCGATAGCATTTCTATCATTAAGTTCTAATTTCTTAAAGTTAGGAAAAGTCGGGATCATGTATAGGTTATTATAAATGTACGCCTTGACTTATTGCAAGAAGTGTGTATAACATAAAGTGTGTTGGAAACTATTAAAAAGCAATGGTCCGCAAAAACTGCTGTAGTTTTTTTTATCCTCCTTACAGCTTGGTGGATTATTTTACAATTTATGAATCTTCCTCATGAAAGTGAGTACAATCAGTTATGGGCCGCTGTATATGGATTAGTAGCATTATGGGGAGGAATATGGGGTGTAATTATTTCACAAAAATGGGGAGGACTTCAAAGCGTTATGGGTAAAAGCATACTCTTTTTCGCTTTGGGTTTGCTTTCTCAAGAAATAGGACAAGTATTATATTCTTACTATATTTATTTTCTGCATCAACCGATTCCTTATCCATCAGTGGGAGATTACTTCTTTTGGGCTACCGTACCTCTTTACATTATTGCAGTAATATATTTAGCTAGAGCATCAGGCGTACACATTTCACTGCGATCTGTTACGGGCAAATTACAAGCAGTGTTAATTCCAGCAGGAATACTTTTATTATGTTATGCCATATTTCTACAAGGTTATGAATTTGACTGGGCTGATCCTATTAAAATTTTAATTGATTTGGGGGTTCCGATTGGAGAGGCAGTATATATTTCGATTGCACTTTTAACGTACATGCTGACCAGAGGTTTGCTAGGAGGAATAATGAAAAATAAAGTATTATTTATACTTATTGCTCTACTGGGTGAATTCATTGCTGATTGGGTTTTTCTGTATCAAGCAAGTCGTGAAATATGGTATGCGGGTGGGATAAATGACTATATGTACTTTGTAGCTTACTCTCTTATGGTATTAGGACTTTTGCAATTAAACACCGTATTGGCAAAAATAAGAAATAAATAGCCTTAATTATTATGGATATCTTTGCGAAGATAGCCGAAAAAATTATTAGAGAACAGGAAGGCATTATCGGGCCAGTTGCTTTAGAGCAGGCAGGTAAAGTGCCCGGGCTTACTCTAAATTGGCCAAAGCATGAAGTTGTGCTTGTGGGCGATAAAAAGGAAATAGTAGAAAAACTTGTTGAACAGTACGAACATCTTTTTGGCCAAGCGTCGGTTGAGGTGTGTAAAGACGCAGTAAAAGATTTGATTTCAACAATTCCCAAAACCCAAATGCCGCAATTTCTTCAATAACAATTGACATTAAGTATTAAGTGGATTATTCTTAAATAAAGTCAATATTAATTATGGCTCAATTGCCGGGTATTATATCCCGCATTATTGGCAAAACAAATAATCAGGCTTATAAAAGCCCTTACGGAGTACAGGGACTTCTGTACAGGCTCGTTCTGATAATGGCTTCAACCATCCGTTTGGAAGACTTAACCCATCAACTCTTGAGTGAACTGCTTACCAAAATGCATATTCATAATGGGGCGTTTGTGCTTATAACCGAGGAGGGTAAAATATATGAAGTAACGCATGAGGGCTATACTTCGGCTCCGGAATTTGATGAAGAAGAAATAAAGACTCTTCTTAATCAACCCAACACATTAGTTTTTGAAGAGTATGTAAGTGGATCGCTTAGGAATATAATGCGAAAACTTCACGCGGCAGTAGTTGTTAGATTGCATACGGAAAAAGAAAATATTGGCCTTTTGATTCTTGGAAGAAAAACATCTTTCGATTATTCCTATACGGCATTGGATAAGCAGGTGCTTGAAATCCTGGCTCCGGAGGCGGCAATTGCTGTTCAAAACGCCCAGAGTTTTGAAGAGATCAGAAGGTTTAATATAACCTTGGAACAAGAAATTAATAATGCAACATCTGAGCTTAAAAAAAGCAATGAAGAAGTTTACAAGAAGAATGTTGAGCTTGCTAAGATGGGAGAGCGTCTCTCGGATGCGAATGATAAATTAAAGTCTTTGGATAAACTTAAAGACGAATTTATTTCCCTTGCTTCTCATGAGCTAAGAACCCCGATGACAGCTATTAAATCCTATCTTTGGATGGTATTGCAAGGCGATGGAGGTAAAGTGTCGGAAAAACAGACAGAATACTTAAATAGGGCGTATAAATCAACAGACCATTTAATAGTTCTTGTAAGCGATATGCTAAATGTTTCAAGGATAGAGTCAGGAAGAATTACGCTTAATCTTACTCAGACGAAACTGGATCAGGTTGTAGACGATGTTATAGCAGAATTAACTCCCCGCGCAACTGAGCTGGATATTGAAATTTCTGCGGTCCCCAATCCTTCTTTGCCGCAGGTTTTGGCTGACCAGGACAAAATAAAAGAGGTATTAATAAATTTAATAGGCAATGCGTTTAAATTTACCCCAAAAAAAGGTAAAATAACCATTTCTTTAGCGCAAAAAGATGGAATGGTTGAGACAACAATATCGGATACAGGGATAGGTATTAAAAAAGAAGATATGCCAAAGCTTTTCCAGAAGTTTAGCATGGTAGGAGATAGTACGCAAAGAGCTCAAAATGCTCAGGGAACAGGGCTTGGCCTTTATATATGTAAATCTATAATAGAATTGCATGGAGGTAAAATTTGGGTTAATTCTCCGGGAATCGGGAAAGGAACAGCATTTACATTTTCCTTAAAAATTTCTAAATCAAGCTCAGCTTGACAAAGGTATTTAAATTACTTTAAAGTAAAATAGTATGGATTTCCTGTTGGCTTTAAAAATTCCGGGTATGACCGGAACAATTGTGCCGCCGGCGAATGTTCCAACAGGCGGTTTATTTTCAACAGGACAGGATGTTATTCGAGCCGGTATCACCTTTTTTCTTATAATAGTTATTCTTTTAGCTATATTTTATCTTCTCATTGGAGCTCTTCGTTACATTTTCTCAAGGGGCGATAAGCAAAAAATTCAAGGAGCGAGAGAAAAGATCACATATTCGATTGTCGGGCTTATAATTGCTTTTTTGGCATTTGCTTTGATGACGATAGTCAGCCAGTTCTTTAATGTTCCACTGCTTTCTCCTTTTACAGTCTCGGTCTCCCATAGCTGTGGAGCATGTACAAATATTGATCCTATCAATGTAACTGCCAGAGGATATGATATAAAAGTCGGGATAAGACTTGTATGGGTACATGTAGATAAGGACGGGGATGGGAATGCCGGGAATGATGTAGGTGAATCATTGCGTTGCGAATCGGGTATTTGCAGTTGGGATTTGAGTACGTTTGCTCCGGGAACATATATATATACTGGTCAAGCAGAAAATAGAGCAGGTGACAATATATATACCGAAAAGAAAAGTTTTACTATTACAAGACCAGGTTGTAATTTGATAAAGTCATGCGACACTTGCATAGTTTTTGGATGTATGTGGGCAAGAAGTGAGTTTAAACCTCTTGGTTGTTATACTATTAGTGATGGAAATATTTGTCCTGATGATTATTACGAAAAATACGTAACAGATTGTCGTCCTCAAGGAAATTTATGTACATTTACACCGCCATCCTGCTCCGGTACATGCAGGCGCGATGAAGATGGGTGTGTGCCGCCGGAAACGATAAGCAATTCAGCATGTAGCCTCGCAAGTGAAATTTGTTGTGTTATACCAACCCCGACTCCCGGCAACATCAAACCGTTTGTCAATGCGGGACCTGACCGCGTCGCGAGCTTTGTTTTGCCTGGTATAACGATATCTCAGACATCCAATATATCCGATGACTGTAAGCCTTCCTCTACTATAACTTATGTTTGGAATAAACTGTCCGGTCCTGGGACAGTGACTTTTAGCAACAAAAGCGGATCAGCTTCTTGTACCGGTAACTTTTCAGCAGCAGATACCAATATTACATTTACTTCTGTTGGGACGTATGTACTGGGACTTCAAGTCTCTGATGGATTACTTACGGCATTTGACATAGCAAGCTTCACTATAAATGTTTCCTCGTTAACCCCCACAATCTCGTTGCCAACCCCTACTTCTGGTCCTACTCCTACTCCTGTTCCTGGAGCATGCTCGGGCACTGTATCTCTGACACTGAATCCGAGCTCTACTGTTCCAGGCGGACCTGTTTTGCCTAGTGTTACTGGATTGAATAACTGTGTGGGGAAATCGGTATTTTTCAAGCTGGATTCCTGTACCGGTACATCCTTACCGTCATCGTGTAGTATTTCGGCAGGTGGAAGCGGCTGCACAGCGAGCTCTACATTTTTTGCTCCATCATCAAACACACTCGTCTTTGCATGCATAGATAAAAACGGAGACGGTAACTTCGGAGATAAAGCTTCTGGAGAATCAGATTCGAAGCCATTAACCATCATTGGTGGTTTTACTCCTACCCCGACTCCTACGCCTACCCCACCCCCCAATCCTCCAGACCTTCAGATTTCGTGGTCTAGTGATGATCCTCCTTTTAAATTTTCGCCCACAAATCCATCACCGGAAGAAGATATTACTTTCGAAGTGAAAGCAGTAAACGAGGGAGGAAGCATTTCCCCGGAAACAACTGTAAGATTTTATAAAGGCGATATCGAGCCTAATTGTTCGAACAACCTGCCATTTTTTGGCGAGACATCTATTAGCTCTCTTGTCCCATGGTCTATAGGCATGAATGATTTCGTAATGACAGGTGGGTTTGCTAGTCCCGGAACATACAGAATATGGGCATTTGTCGATGGCGCGTGCGACATACCCGAAAGCAATGAAAATAATAACACGCAGAGTATTTTTGTAACCGTATTTCCTTAATAAGTCTTAGCTTATAGTAAAATTGCTCTATTGACAACGATTAAAAAATATATATATGATAAGTGTAGCTAATATTGTATGAGAATAGTTTCATTAATTAACAAAAATCTTTCTAAAGGCTTTACGTTAATAGAGCTTTTAATTGTAATAGCAGTCCTCGGAGTGTTAGCGGCGGTAGTGCTGGTTGCTATAGATCCAGTCCAACAATTGGCGCGGGGAAGGGATGCTGGAAGAAAGTCAACGGTTGGGCAGTTAGGAAGAGCATTGCAAGCGTACTATACGACTCAGGCTGCATACCCGGCAGTAACGCAATGGACTACGGCCCCCAATATTCTTGTAACAGCCGGAGAAATTAAGTCGTTTCCAACTAATCCTAACTATGCAGGAGCAGGATTTACGTGTCCTCCGGCAGCCAATAATTATAGCGGATATTGTTACAATACTGGAGGAGCTACTCCAGAGGCAGTTGTATATGCCAGATTGGAATCCAGCAGCGAAGTTAATAAATGTTCGGTGCCGCCTGCGCCTGCCGGCGCAACTATTGCTTGGTTTGTATTTTCAACAGCAGCGGGAAGAGCGGGCATATACTGCAATAATAGCGCGACCACCCCACCTGCTCCGGGAATTCCATCCTCGGCTATGCAGCCATCGAGTTAGCGCAAATCGCCCAAACGTAAATCTGCTACAATAAATATAAAATGATATTAATTTTGTTTCTTTTTGGCTTAGCGATAGGTAGTTTTTTGAATGTTTTGATAGACAGGCTTCCGCGGGATGAGTCTTTTGTGAAAGGAAGATCATATTGTGATAATTGTAAAAAACGTCTTCTTTGGTATGACCTAATTCCCCTATTGTCTTTTATTGTTTTGAAAGGTAAATGCAGGCATTGTCAGTCCCCTATCTCATTCTATTACCCTACAGTTGAATTATTAACGGGTATAGTATTTGTTTTAGTTTTTCTTTTTTTACCACATGAAAATATCAAATATCAAATATCAAGTATCAAATATGCGATCGAATTATTTTATTATTTATACATAACATCGTCTTTAATAGTGGTTTTTTTCGCAGATTTAAAATATGGTATCATACCAGACAAGATTGTATATCCCGCAATTTTGGTTTCCTTAGTTTTCTTAATATCCCCGCCTAGCGGCGAGGCTGGTCAACATCCTAATATCTTAATATCTAGCTTACTTTCTGCTCTTGGAGCTTTTCTTTTTTTCCTTCTTCTCTTTTTAATTACCAAAGGACGCGGTATGGGATTTGGAGATGTAAAACTCGTATTCCTGCTTGGTATTTTTTTAGGTTGGCCAAAAATAATAGTCGCATTTTATGTTGCATTCTTGACAGGCGCTGCAGTAGGGTGCATACTAATTTTATGGAGGAAAAAGAAGTTAAAAGGCGGAACAATTCCTTTTGGTCCTTTTTTGGTGGCAGGAGCAATTATATCTCTTTTATGGGGTGAAATTATAATCAATTATGCATTTCGTTTTTTGTTGTAAAGAAAGTGAGAAAGTTTATTAACAAGAAAATTGCTAAATTGCTCAATTGTTTCATTGCTACGACGGAAAAAAACAATTTAACAATGCAACAATGTAACAATCGTAAATTCTGTAAGGGTTTTACACTGGTAGAACTTCTTGTTGTAATAGCGGTTGTAGGTATTTTGAGCGGTACTGTTATTACGCTTATTAATCCCGCAAATTATCTAAAAAAAGGGAGAGACACTCAAAGAAAATCTGACCTTTCCGTAATTCAATCAGCCCTTGAGATCTTTAAGGCAGATTTAGGAGTATACCCTTTTGCGGCTCAAATACCAACCTGTGGAAACCCGTTAATTGGCGGCGCGCCGGCTAGTACATATTTGAGAAGGTATCCTTGTGATCCGCGAAACACTGGTCAGCATGTGTATAGATATGTCGTGTCGGCCGGGAATGCGTCCTACAGTTTGATTGCGTGCTTGGAAAACACAAGCGATCTCCAAAAAGACCCTACGAATAATTCTGCGTACTGCACAGGCGGAACAACGAACTGGTCTTACACAGTTCAAAGCCCATGAAGAAAAATGGATTTACCCTCATAGAACTTATTATAGTTATAGCTGTTATTGGTATTTTATCGGCCATAGGAACTGTTGGATTTATTGATTACAGCAGCACTGCGAAGTTGAATACTGCAGCCAGTGATTTGGCAACATTGCTAAATGTAGCCAAATCAAATTCTCTTTCCCAGTTGAAGGATGAAGCTGTGTGCGCAGGCACTGTGCTTAACGGATATAAAGTTAGAATTGTTCCCAGCACAGACTCTTACACTTTAAGCGTAAGGTGTGGAAATACAGATCATAACATTGTGACGAAAACTCTTTCAGATCCAAGCAATATGTCGTTTACAAGCGTACCGTCAACCTTTTTATTTCCCATTTTAAAAATAGGAGCGATAATTACCGGTTCTGGAACAATTCGTATTGAGGGATTCGGAAGGGTAAAAATAGTTACAGTTGATAATGCAGGAAATATCAGATGAATAAATACGAAAGCGGTCAGTCTTTAATAGAAATATTGCTAGCGCTTGCTTTAGCGGTTGTAGTTATAACCGGAATAACTTTTGGTGTAACCTCGTCTTTAAAAAATGCAACGTTCAGTAAAAATCAAAATTTGGCGTCTTCGTATGCTCAGGAAGGTATGGAAATAGTAAGAGGGATTAGGGATAGGAGTTGGAATGTTTTTACCTCACTACCCGGTGGTCCAAACCAATGTCTTGGGCAAAATAGTACAACATTGGTGCCGCGCAGTGGTCCGGATTGCAACGGGGAAGGAAATATAGGAATCTTTATCAGGGAGATTACTCTGAATAACAATTCTTCCGATTGTACTACCGGTGCAAACAACACTAAAGTAACAGTGCAGGTAAAATGGTCAGACAACAATTGCCCTGCTGTGGCACCCTCTAATTATTGCCATAAGATTGAACTTGTCTCTTGTTTTAGTAATTTTAATTTTGCGCCAATACCATGAAATCAATTTTCAATTTTCAATTTTCAATTTTCAATTCCCAGAAGGGGTTCACGCTTGTTGAGCTTTTGATCTCGATAGTTATAGTCGGTACTTTCGGAACTATTGTTGTTAACATTTTGGCCTCAACTTTTAGAGGATCAAGCAAAACAGATGTGATTAATAAAGTGAGGCAAAATGGCAATTACGCAATTTCTGAGATGGCGCGGAAGATAAGATATGCAAAAACTTTTGATGGAGCAAGGGTCAACGCTGTTTCTGCTTGGACATGCGATATTATTCCTCCTCCGCCAGCTCCTCCGCCAGCTCCGGCAAGATACAATGAGGTAAAGATAACTTTGTTTGACGGCACAGAAACAACATTTAGCTGCGAAGCAGAAACAATAAATGCAAGCGGAGTAACGTTAATGGATGCTGTCGGTCCTGCAAGTTTGGTTAGGTTAAGCCCCGGAACGTGTTTTTTTACATGTCAAAGAGCCGGTATTTCTGATTCTCCACAAGTCGGAATAAACTTTACTCTTGTTGCAAGAACAGTAAATAACTTTGTTGAGAAACAGGCAACAATCCCATTTAAAACTACGATTAAAGCAAGGAATTGACAAGTCAGCTCAGCTGACTTAAGTCAAGCTTAGCTTGACAAGCACATAAAAATTGTTATGCTTGATGTATGGTGAAAAATAAAGAAAAAGGGCAGGTGCTTTTGATTATTATTTTGGTAATGGTAGCCGTATTAACTGTTGGCTTATCTGTTATGTCGAGAAGCATAACCAATTTAAGAATATCAAGAGAGGAAGCAACTTCGCAAAAAGCCCTGGCAGCGGCGGAGGCAGGAATTGAACAGGCACTTAAAACAAATACTCCCATACCGGCAGGTACGACTCTTGCTTCTCTCGGGGATGTAACTACCACTTATGGCGTCACTATTAATCAGATTTCGGGTAATAATGTTTTGGTAAATGGAGGAAATTTAGTTCCCAAGGACGAAGGAGCAGATATATGGTTAGTTTCTCATAACGCAGATAGTACGCCTAATCTTTCCAGCCCGTGGAATGGAAGCTTGCAAATTTTCTGGGGAGATACGTCAGGAGCATGCAATAATGCGGCATTGGAAGTTGTAGTAGTCTATAGTCCATCGCCGTATAGATTTAGGCGTTACGTTTATGATCCTTGCCCGGGAAGAAGAAGCAATAACAGTTTTTCAGTGGGCGTAAGCGGTGTGAATGTTATCAGCGGGAATTCATTTTCTTACTTAACACCGGCAATTCCGATAAGCTCCGGCTTTATCGCAAGAGTGATTCCTCTTTATTTTAGCAGTTCAATTGGCGCCAGAGCAAGCTCTGCCTTACCTTCACAGGGGATCAGGATTGACTCAACAGGTGATTCCGGAGGAACAAAACGCAAGCTAATAGTTTTTAAAGGATATCCTCAGTTGCCCATACAATATTTTTCATATGGGCTTTTCTCGCCATAATAAATAATGAATACTAAATCTTTCGGGCTTGATATTGGCGCAACATCGATTAAGGCGGTATCGTTAGTTCGCCAGAAAAACGGTTTTTTGTTGGACGCGTCGTTTATAATGCCCGCGCCGTTAAAAGGAATTCTCGCGGCATCTCCAATTGACGAGCACGAGACGGCGGAAGCTATAAAAAAAGTTGTAAATAGCGCGAAAATAACAGCAAAAAATGTAAATATTGCATTGCCCGACAATAAAGTGTACACAAATGTTGTTGAGATGCCAAATCTGTCCAATAAAGAACTATCAAACGCTCTTCAATGGGAAGCAGAGCAATATATTCCTGTGCCGCTTTCGGAAATAAATCTGGTTTGGAACGTTTTAAAAAAAGATGAAAAAATGCGTATTTTAATGGTCGGTGTGCAAGTGTCTGTTATAAGCAAGTACCAAAAAATTATAGAGATGGCGGGATTTAATATAGCATCTGTCGAGACCGAAATTCTGTCGGTAATAAGGGCGCTTACATACAACAGAGATCCAAATATGATGAAAAATTTTCCACATACAGTTATAATGAATATTGGAGCGGAAAATACGTCCTTAGCTATCATTAAAGAGGGATTGCTTATTTTTAATTATTCTATTCCAATTGGCGGATCTGCGATTAATCGCGCGCTGGAGGCGGATTTTGGGTTAAGCGCATCGGACTCGGAAGAGTATAAAAGAGTTTATGGAATCTCAAAAGAGGGAGTAGGCGGCAAAATAGGTATGGCTATTGAGCCCATCTTAACTTCAATTTTGAGCGAGCTTAAGAAAGCATTGGCTTTCTATACGCAAAAGTATAAAGATAGTGAATCCATTCGGCAAATAGTGCTTTGCGGGGGCAGCGCGAAACTGCCGGGCATTCAGCTTTTTTTCGCAGACAGTTTAGGCATAGAAACGGGCATAGTTGATCCATGGCACGTCTTAGAAAGTAAAAATCTCCCAAAGGCATTACTTGATAATGGTTCGGATTATGCAGTTGCCGTTGGTTTAGCGATGAGAGGTTATGAATGAAAATATCAATCTTCTGGTAAAGAAGGATCATAACGTATTAAAGGAACAAAAAAAACTTAAGGTTTTTAGACTAATAGCCGGGGGTTTTCTTGTGGCTTTATTGTTAACATCGTTAGCTATTTACTTGCTTAATTTACAACTCTCAAACACATCTTTGGATGAAGACCGGGAATCCGCTTTATCGGATATTCTGCCGTTTAGAAAAAAAGAGGCAAAATTTTCCATTGTGAATAATAGAATAGACAACATATCAAAGGTACTTGATAAAAAATTAGATGTCTCCAAAATTGTCGATACAATTTTAGCAAAAGCGCCGGATGAAATTCTAGTTGATAATCTGGAATTTAGTGAAAAAAAAATCTCTATAAAAATTTTAACAAGCTCTCTTAAGTCAGTAGATGAATTGTTAAACAATTTAGTAGATATGGCAGAAAAGAAAGAGATAATTAAAGATTTAACGCTTGAATCTCTTGATGTTTCGGAGCTGGAAGGAAGTTATAGAGCTACAATTAAAATAGGGATTTAAAAATTTATGGACGATTTATCTCGCGAGCATATTGATATTTATACAATAAAATTTTTGTACAGAAGATATAAAAGTTTTGTTATCCCCTTTTTGGTAATAATAGTTGTAATTTTGCTTTTTGTAAGGCTTACGGTGCCTGCAATTCAAGATTTATTTGAAGGGTACGAAAAACAAAAAGAATCCAGATTAGTGATAGATAACATTCGGCAAAACTTAAATTTTATCAAAACCATTGACGATTCGAGTCTCGAATCTCAATTTAAAGTTGTTACTAAGGCGTTACCTCCGGAGAAAGATTTTGACAGCGTATTAAATGCAATATCAGACTCTTCTAACAAATCCGGAGTAGTATTGTCCGGATTCAAATTTACAGTTGGGAATTTATCAAAAGAAGAGATAGAAAGCGAGTATCCGTCTCTTAACTTAGAGCTTACTCTTGATGGAGATGCTGAAACAGCGAATATTTTTATAGGCAGTTTGGCAAAGACTTTGCCTTTGTCGGAGATAGCGAAAGTTTCGGCGCAGAAGGATTCTTCAATTGTAACAATAGAATTCTTTTACAAGCCTGTAAAAGCATCAATAAATAACGACAGCTTACCAATTATTCCAATTTCGAATAAGGGACTGGAATTAATCGATAATATGTCTGCTCTTAATATTCCCCAGGCCTCGGATATTGATTTGCCAGTTTCTACTCCGTCTGCCAACCCCTTTTTCTAGAAGGTCCGGGCGTAATTTGATTGTTTTTCTTATAGATTGCGCATTTTGCCATTTATCTATTCTAGAATGATTACCGGAAAGCAAGATCTTTGGTACCCGAAGATTTTTATAACGCCTTGGTTTTGTATACTGAGGATATTCCAAGTACGGGGAAAATGATTCTTTGCTTACAACTCCCTCCTTAAGGGCGCCTTTTATAAGTCGTACAACAGAATCTGTTATAAGCATTGCCGGAATTTCTCCGCCTGTTGTGATGAAATCGCCAATTGAAATTTTTTCATCAACAAATTCTTCTACGCGTGCGTCAATCCCCTCATAGTGTCCGCATACTAAAATAAGATGGTCAAGTCTTGAAAAATTTGCTGCAATTTTTTGGTTAAACTTATTTCCTGTGGGCGTAAGAAGAACGACTTTCTCGCGACGTTTGTTAGAAAAAACTTTAACTTTATCAATCGTTTTTTTTAAGACATCTACTCGTAAGATCATGCCCGTTCCGCCACCGTAGGGTTTGTCGTCTACAACTTTGTGTTTCCCAATACCAAAATTTCGTATATTTATTAATTCAATATTTACAATTTTATTGTCTCTTGCGCGTTTAATGATTGAGTGGTCAAATGGGCCTTGAAACATTTTCGGAAAAAGCGTTAAAATGGAGATCTTCACAATTTAAGTTAGTTTTCCAATAGGCTGATGTTTATTTTCTTATTCTGTTTGATTGCGTTGATTTTTATAACATTTCGTATTGCTCTTATTACTTTTCCATTTTTTCCAATTACCCTTCCCATGTCTGCTTTTGCTACTTTAATCGTAAAGTCTAGAATTCCATCCTGCTCTTTTTCTTCTATCTCGACTTTATCAGTCTCTCCTACTATTGATGAAATTATATAAAGTAATGCTTTTTTCATGCCTTGTTTTTATTGACAATTTGACTTACCGCTATACTTGGTTTCGCGCCTTGGGAAATCCAATAATTGTACCGTTCTTTGTTAATTTCGTTTTTGCTTCCGCTTGTTGTCTTTTCAAAGCGTCCGAGCACTTCGATTGGTTTTCCATTACGCCTTGTCCTCTTCTCCATCACTACAAGTCGGTACCTGGCTTCTCCTTTTCTCCCCATTTTTGATAATCTAATTACGACACTCATTTTTGTATTATACCATTATTTCTTGAGTCTCTCAAGGCTTTTTTCTGCCGCGATTTCTGACGCTATTTGTTTGGACTTACCGGTTCCTATTCCAAGCATAACTTCGCCGACAAACACGCCGACAGTAAATAATTTTTTATGAGCAGGTCCTGTTTCTTTGATTACTCTATAGACCGGCGAGTTTTGTTTTTTCGCCTGAACCTCTTCCTGCAAAAGGCTTTTTGGATCTTTAAATGTTTTTTTCCGTACAAGATCTTGAACTTTGGATAACAAGACTTTTTCAATAAAACTTGATACCTCCTTAAAGCCCCGATCAAGATAAAGCGCTCCGATGAATGCCTCAAGACTATCTGCTAAAAGACTTGGATTGCTGCGCCCTTTGGACTCTTCTTCTCCTTTTGAGAGTTTAAGCCTATTGCCAAAGTCAAGTTTGTCAGCCACATATGATAGGTTTTTAGTATTAACAAGAAGCGACCGAAGGTTTGTCAATGTTCCTTCGTCAAAGTCAGGATACGTCTTAAAGAGGTAGTCCGACACCACGAATGAAAGTATGCAGTCTCCCAAAAACTCAAGCCGTTCGTTTGAAGATACAATTTCTTTTGATTCGTTAAGATAAGATCTATGAATAAAGGCTTGTTCTAAAAGTTTAGGGTTTATAAATTTTGGTAAAATTATCATGGTTTCAGATGCGCTAGGGCGCCGTTAATAAAGGAAGGGCTTGTAGATCCGGCGTATTCTTTTGCAAGCTCTATGGCTTCGTCTATAATCACTTTTGGGGGTTCTTTTTTTTCGACCATTAATTCAAAAACAGCAAGCCGCAATATTGCCAGATCTACCTTGTTAATTTTATCTATGGTAAATTCTGGCGCTGCTTTTTGGATATTCTTGTCAATAAAGCTTTTTTTTGCGATTATTTTCTTTGCGTATTCACCTATTTTTTGATTATGAAAATCGGTCTTAAAAAGATCTTCAACTGCAATTTGGCGGCGTTTGTGTCGGGGATCAAGCGGAGTTTTCATAAAAATGCTTACTTTTCTTTAGGATTAGGTTTTGTCTTGTCTTTTAGTACCAAAACCTGTTTTCCTTTATAATAGCCGCAATTCTTACAAATCATGTGTGGAAGTACGACTTTGCCACAATTGGGACAATTCACACCCTTTTGGGTTTGTAATTTAATACTGGCTCTTCTTTTGCCCTTCCTTTGTCTCGAATGTCTTTTCTTTGGTTCCTGCGGCATATAAAAAAATTAAAAGTTAAAAATGAAAAATTCAACGTCAGTTTGAATTATATCATTTCGTAAATTCTAAATCAATCTGGAGAAATATTTTTTATGGTGATGGAGTTTAGTTTTTCTAAAAGAAGAGGATAGCTTCTGAGCCTTGGAAAGATTTTTTCCGCTTCTTTTTTGGTTTTTTCAATCAGAGCAAAATCAGAAAATGATGCGACTTTTAACTGTTTATTTCCATGCTGTGAAGTTCCATATATTTCTCCCGGGCCTCTTAATCTCAAATCTAATTCCGCAAGCTCCGCGCCAACATGTGTCGTTTCCATAGCTTTTAAGCGCTTTATGGTTTGATCACTTTTTGATTCTGTGAACAGAAGGCAATATGATTGTTTGTCTCCCCTGCCCACTCTTCCTCTCAATTGATGCAGTTGAGCAAGACCAAAGCGTTCGGATGCTTCAATAAGCATAATAGTTGCATTGGGAATATCAATCCCGACCTCAACTACAGGCGTTGCCACCAAGATGTCGGTTTTTTTATCTCTAAAATCTTGCAAAACTTTCTCTTTTTCTTTTGCTTTTAGTTTTCCATGAAGCATACCGAGTTTTAAATTTGGGAATATATTTTTTTTTAAATTCCCATACTCTTTTGTTGCAGCCCTAACTGTCTGCATGCTTTCGGACTCTTCTATAAATGGACAAATTATAAATGCCTGACTTTTTGTTTGATTTATTTGTTTTTCTATCCATTCATAAGCGGAGTTTCTTTTTTCCCGATTGACGAGCCATGTTTTAATATATTTCCTGCCTTTTGGCATTTCGTCAAGGTAGGATAAATCCAAATCCCCATACATTGTAAGCGCTATTGTGCGAGGAATTGGCGTTGCGGTCATGGTAAGTAAATGGGGATTTTTACCCTTTTGCCTGATAATTGCCCGTTGTTCTACTCCAAATCGTTGCTGTTCGTCAATAACAACAAGTCCCAGCTTGTCAAAATTAATTTTTTTTCCTAGTACCGCATGCGTTCCAACCAAGATATCGAATTTATTTGATTCCTGATTCATAATTCTACCCTTTTTACTGCCAGTAACAATTTCTACACGAACATTAAACGGAGATAGCAAATTATTGATAGTATTATAATGCTGCTGTGCCAGGATTTCCGTTGGCGCCATAAAAACAGATTGAAAACCATTAAAAAAGCTAAGATACATGGCAATTGCCGACACAACTGTTTTTCCGCTTCCCACATCTCCTTCCAGGAGCCTATTCATTGGACGTGTAGATCCGAGATCGCGGAAAATATCGGACACTGCCTTTTTTTGAGCGTTTGTAAGGTCAAAAGGCAAATTTTCCCAGAACTGCTCTATTTGTTTTTTGTAGCGGCTTATTTCAAGAGGTTGACTTGTTAATTTGTTTTGCCACTCAAATCTTTTTTGCAAAGCTGCCAGCTGGATGAGAAACAATTCATTAAATGCCAACCTTTTTCTTGCTTTTTCGGCATATTCTAATTTTTTTGGAAAATGTATTTGTTCTAAAGCCTCGATTAAGCTTATCAGATCATTATTTTTCAAAATTGAGGAAGGTATGTACTCGAGCATTTTTTGTTTGTTATCTTGCAATATCTTGTATATCTGACGCCGTAACCACTTAGAAGATACTCCCCTAGTCTCAGAATAAACAGGAACAAGTCTTCCTGTATGGATAGTTTCGCTGCTTCCAATCTCATACTCAGGAGATTGAAGCACTATTTTATGCAAATACCAATCAATTTTTCCGGAGAGCGAGATATTCTCGCCTTTGCGGATTACATTTACAAGATAAGGTTGATTGAACCAGATAACATCTATAGATCCGGTTTGATCCTGGACTTTTGCCTTTTGCAATCTTTTCCAGTTTTTTGTTAGTTCATTCTTTATTTCCACAACTGTCCCTTGAATCGTAACTACTTCACCTCTTTGAACGTTTCCTATTTTTGATATTAACGAGTAATCATCGTATCTAAATGGAATATGAAAAAGAAAATCGGAAAGACGTTTAATGTTAAGCTTTTCAAGTCTTGAGGCATATTTTTTGTAAATGCCCCCAGCTTCTAGAATTGTCGTTTGCAGATCCATAATTTATTGAAGAGTTAGCAATGGAAGAACAGACGACGCAACTAAAGCAATAGTTGCTATAGCAACTATAATTTTCCAAACCCACATATGTTTCCTAAACATGTCCATAATTTCTAATTGTCCACCCTTGGGGTGGTTTAGCTTCACACCTGCGGATACTGTTAAAATATCACAGGCTATGACTCAGTTCCAATTTTGACAATATTTCTTTTCCCAACCCTAATTATTATTTCCTCATTTTTCATTAAAGGAGCGATTAGGGCGTTAGGATCGGTAATTTTAGAATCATAAACAGCAGTTCCTCCTTGCCCTACAACTCTTTTTGCCTCGGATTTACTTGATACCATTCCTGATTTCTCAAGAGCATCGGTTATGGTTGCATTAGACATGAAGGTTTTAGTAAAAGTTAGCCTACGAATCTCAGATGGCATTTCTTTTCCTTGAACGATCGTTTCAAACTGTTCCTGAGCTTTTTTTGCAGCCTGATCGTTGTTTAGCTGCTTTACGATTTCAAATGCCAATTGTTTTTTATATTTCATGGGATTAGCGGATACATCAAGATCTTTGGTTGATAAATCTGTTAAATATTCAAGCCCTTTTATAATTATGTCGTCTCCCAAGGCCATAATTTTACCAAAAAGATCATTTGGATTATCATTTAGGGCAATAACATTTCCTTCAGTTTTTCCTATCTTAACGCCCTGCGAGTCTGTAAGGAGTGGTGTTGTCATAACAAACTTGTCTTTTTTAAGCATTTTTTTGACAAGAGTTCTTCCACAAAGCATATTAAAAGTCTGGTCGCTGCCTCCGATTTCCAGATCAACCTTCATAGCAACCGAATCGTAAGCCTGAAGCAGAGGATATAAAAATTCGCGAAAGTTTATGTCTTGCCCTTCTTTTATCCTTTCTTGAAATAAATCGCGTTCTGATAATTGCTGCAAAGAGAACTGATTAGCGATATTTAAAAGGTCAATGAGCTTTAATTTATTTAGCCAGTCGCCATTGTAAAGTATTTCAACCGGGTTTTTGCCTTCGAATCGCACAATTTTGCCTGCTTGTTTAACATAATCAACTGCATTTTTTCGTAGTTCTTCCCTAGTTAAAAATTTTTCTCTTGCGCGCGTTTTGCCAGAAGGATCTCCCGCCTGTCCAGTTCCGTCACCAATAAGGAATATAACATGATGCCCCAAATCCTGCCATTGTCGTAATTTTCGAAGGCCAACCACATGTCCAATATGAAGCTCTGTGCCAGTTGGATCAAAGCCCTGATATAACTTTAACTTTTTTCCGCTCCTTAAAACTTTTTCAAGCTCTTCTTTTGATGGGTAAATCTTATCAACTCCTCTTGTAAGTAATTCTTCAATCTTATCCATAGCTTCAAGTATAGCATATTTCAATATATCCGTAAATTTAGTATAATTTTAGGTATGGTTGATTTTGGCTGGCGTAAAAGAAATAGGCGTTCACGCATTTTTCTTTTTAGTAATATTGCTAAATTTGCGTTTTTTGGCCTTATTTTTCTTGTCTTAGCTACATCTTTTCTTTTTGTCTGGTATAGCAGATCGCTTCCGGCGCCCGGCAAGCTTATAGAGGCTCCTCTATCGGAATCAACCAGAATCTATGATAAAAATAATGTGCTTTTATACTCGGTATATCAGGACCAAAATAGAACCTATGTTAAATTGTCCGATATTCCTAATTACTTGCAACAAGCAACAATTTCAATTGAAGACAAGGAATTTTATAAAAACCAGGGTTTCTCGATTACCGGGTATCTAAGGGCTGTAAGAAACATAGTTTTTTACAGAAGGCTAACCGGCGGCTCCACAATAACACAACAGCTTGTTAAAAATGTACTATTGACTTCGGAAAGATCTCTTCAGCGAAAAATAAAAGAGCTTATTCTATCTATCCAGGTCGACAAACGGTATAGCAAAGACCAGATCTTAGAGATGTATTTAAATGATGTCTCGTATGGCGGGGCAAATGTCGGAGTTGAGGCGGCATCAGAGAGTTACTTTGGTAAAAAGGCAAAGGATTTGGATTTGGCGGAAAGCGCGTTTTTGGCAGGGCTCCCGCAAAGTCCAAGTGTGTATTCACCGTTTAGCGGTCGGGATTTGTATATAGGCAGAACTAACGAAGTTTTACGGCAAATGGTTGGAGATGGGATTATTTCCCAAAAACAAAAAGACGACGCAATTGCCAAAATTAAAAATATCGGTTTTTCGCAAAAAGACAGGAACATTAAAGCGCCTCATTTTGTTATGTATGTCAAAGAACTTTTGGCAAAGCAATTCGGAGAAGAGATAGTTGCGAATGGAGGATTGCAGGTTAAAACATCCCTTGATTATTCTATACAAAAAAAGGCAGAGGAGATTGTAAGGGATGAGCTGGATAAATTAAAAGGTTTTCGTGTAGGAAATGGGGCGGCAATTGTTGCTAATCCGGAATCGGGTGAAATACTTGCGTTTGTGGGAAGCAAAGATTATTTCGATACAGAAAACGATGGAAATTTTAACGCAAGCCTTTCAAACAGGCAGCCGGGATCGGCTCTAAAACCTATTATGTACGCAACAGCTTTTGGGAAAGGTTATACTCCTTCAACACTTGTTATGGATGTTAAAACAGATTTTCCTACAAACGATCCAGAGCACCCGATCTACACACCGGTTAATTATGATGGCAAATATCATGGACCGATGCAGCTAAGATTTGCTTTAGGGAATTCGATTAATATTCCGGCTGTTAAAATGCTTGCAAAGATTGGCATCAAAGACGTTATGCAGCAGGCATTTGATATGGGCATTACGAATTGGGAACCAACTCCAACAAATTTGGCAAACGTAGGGTTATCGCTTGTTCTAGGAGGAAGAGAGACATCGCTTCAGAGTCTTGTGACAGCGTATTCCGTATTTGCCAATGGAGGAATTCGCCAGGATCCAGTAGCAATTATTAAGGTAACAAACACAAAAGGAAACACGTTGTATGAACATAAGAAAAAAGAAGGACGTAAAGTATTATCGGAAGAAATTAGCTTTCTTGTTTCGCATATTCTCTTGGATAACGTTGCCAGAACTTTGGCTTTTGGAACAAGCTCCTGGCTTGTGGTTCCAGGTAAAACTGTTTCTGTTAAGACCGGGACAACCGATGAGAAGCGGGATAATTGGACGATTGGCTATAATAAATATTATACGGTTGGGGTGTGGGTTGGGAACAATAACAATACTCCTATGAATCCGGCAATTGCGTCCGGATCAACCGGTGCATCTCCGATATGGAACAAAATAATGACATTTGTTTTGAAAGAGAAAAAGGACGAACAACCCAAAAAACCGGAAAACGTTATTGCTGTAACCGTTGACGCGTTAGGCGGCGGGTTACCTGTCGATGGACAGCCAACACGCTCAGAATACTTTATAAAAGGAACAGAGCCGACAAATAAAGGGTCTATTTACCAAAAAGTAAAACTTTCCAAGCATCAAGGGGGGAAGCTCGCCAATCAGGAGGAAATAGATAATAATGATTACGATACCAAAGATTATATTGTATTCCGCGAAGATGATCCGGTTTCGCAAGATGGAAAAAATCGCTGGCAGGAAGGCATAAATGCATGGCTTGAAGGACAATACCAGGGAGACGAAAAATACCACCCTCCCAAAGAAACTTCGGATTATGTAAGGCCAAAAGAAACACCTACTCCAATATCATCTCCAACGCCTGAGATTATGTTAACGCCTACGCCTACTCCCTCATCTACCCCAACCTCTACTCCTTAACTTTTGCGTTGAATTTTTCTTTGAGGAATTTTATGATCTTTTCCCTTATTTTTCCGACTTCTTCCGTTGTTAAATTTCCTTCTTTATTTTGGTAGATAATATGGAATGTTCTGGAGTCCCGGAAAGTATCCAATAATGAGACATCGGTAACAAATCGACTTTGTTGTTTAATTTCGTTTATAATATCTCCTGTTTTTATTTTTTCTTCAATTATCAATGCTAAATCTTCGATAATAGGCGGGTATTTCGGAAGAGGAATATATTTCTTATTTAAATCTACTTGTTTTATAATTTCAGAATAATTAATTTCAAAGAAAACTCCCTCGTCCAAAATCTCAATAAATTTTGTTGGATCTTCTTTAATACCAAGTTCGTCAAATAATCTTTCAAGGATTCCTTTAACTTCAAAGAAGTTTTTAGTATTTGAAATACCTGACAAGAAGTATGATTCTTTTGCCTCGTTAAGATTATTCCCTAAGTACACTTTTCCAAGTTCAAACAGATTAATATCTTTAAAATTTGGTTTATTTTGGGAGAATCCTTTTAAAAGATTAATTTTTAAAGTAGGCCGAAGATATTCAAACTCCAGACTTACAGGATTGTCAACTCTTAAAAAGTCTTCGGTTTTCCATCTTTGTTCGGTTAAATCCTTTTCGCCAATCAAGCTGTAAGTATAAATTTCGGATAAGCCGGAGGCTTGTAAAATATTTTTTGCAATTTCTTCGATTTTAAAATCCTTAAAATATGGAATTTTTTTTGTAGATAATTGGCCAATAGGAATTGTTTTTGGAAAATTGTTGTAGCCATAAATTCTCGCAACTTCTTCGATTAGATCTTCTTCGATTTTTAAATCATTTCTGTAGGTTGGGACTGTGCATTCGATCACTGAATCCGTCACTCCCGACTTGATCCCCGTTTTCACGGGGACGAATCTAGATTCCCGCTTTCGCGGGAATGACGAAAGGGTAATGATGCTTGGGTTTAGATTTAAAGATTCTAAAATAGATAGTACTCTCTTCTCCGGTATTTCTATTCCTAAGATATTATTCATTCTTTCGGTTCTAAGTTTTAATTTCCATGGTTCAAAAGCTTTATTTTTTAAATCATAAATCTTGCTTGCAATATTTCCTCCGGCCAGTTCAATAACGAGTTGAGCTGCGCGAGCAAGTGTTTTGAGTGTCCCTCCTTTGTCTACCCCCCGTTCGTAAATCGCAGATGCGTCGCTTCGAAGGCTTAGGGCAATTGATGCTTTTCTTATAAGTATAGGATCATCAATTGTTACATGAAGAAAAACATATTTTGTATTATCAGTTATGCCCGAGTTAAGTCCCCCTTTAATTCCGGCAAGATCTATTATTCTTTCTTTGTCTTTAATAATAATTGCATTCTTTGGCAAATGATAAGATTTTTCATCAACAGATGTAAACTGTTCGCCTCCAATTGCTTTTTCAACTGTCATTTCATGTCCAATAATTTGATCATAATCGAAGGCATGAAGAGGAATTCCTAATTCAAACATAACATAATTTGTAATATCGATAACATTGTTAATTGGACGAAGACCAATTTTTGTAAGCCGATCCTGCATCCATTGAGGGGACGGTTTAATAGAAATATTAGCGATAGAGATGCCGGTCCATCTTTGAAATAGTTTGTAATCAGGATTTAATTTTATAGGAAGAGATTCTTTTTTTGGTTTGGTGAGATTTGGGAGATTAAGCTGTCTGATCTTTTTTCGTTCAACTGCAGCTATTTCTCTTGCAATACCAAGAATGGAAAGAAGATCCGGGCGATTTGGCGTAATTTCAAATTCAAAAATTACATCTCCATCGGCCTTTGTGATTTTTTCAGTTCCAAGACCAACTTCAGTGAGCCGATCTCCCAATTCTTTAGGAGAAAGAGTGATGTCAACGTATTCTTTGAGCCAAGAAAGTGGTGCTAACATATAAACTAAATTTCTAATTACTAATTTCTAATTGATCTACATAAATCCCAAGTTCCAACTTAGAAATTAGGTTAATTAGGTCAATTAGGTTAATTTCAAAATTGTTCAAGTATTCTCATATCCGGGTTTGTCAAAAGTCTTAGGTCATCCATTTGATAGCGAAGGGTTACAAGTCTTGAAAGACCGATAGCAAAGGCAAAGCCTGTTACTTTTTGACTATCGTATCCAACAGCTTTTAGTACGTTTGGATGGATCATTCCGGCCGGCATAATCTCGCTCCACCCACTTTGTTTACAAAAACTGCATCCTCGTCCGTTACAGACAGTACATTGAATATATGTATCAACACCAGGTTCGACAAATGGAAAATTTGTGGTCGCAAATTTTAATTTGATTCCCTCCCCCATTAATTTTCGTAGAACATAATCGATTGTTCCAAACAAATCGGTTAATCTCACACTTGTATCTACCAAAAACCCTTCAACTTGCCAGAATTCAAAGCCATGGGAAGCATCCACTTGTTCGTATCTAAAGTTTTTTCCGGGAACAATCGCTCTGACAGGTGGTTTTATTTTTTCCATTATTCTTCCCTGCATTGCCGAAGTTTGTGTTCTAAGAATAACTTCACCCGGAACAACCTTGCTTTTTCTGGTGTCTAAGAAAAGTGTTTGTTGAGTATCTCTTGATGGATGGTCTTTTGGAATGTTCAAGACCTCGAAATTATAATAATCAGTTTCAATTTCCGGACCATCAGCTACTTGAAATCCTATTGTTTTGAACACATCAACTACGTCCATAAGAACTTGGGTCATTGGATGCAAATGTCCAATATCGGGTTTGATGCCGGGCACTGATGTGTCGATTTTTTCTTTTCTTTCTCCTGATTCCTGATCCGTCAGCTGCCGGATTCTTAATTCTTGATTTGCAATCGTATCTTCTATTGCTTTTTTAACTTCGTTTGCCAGCCTGCCAACTTCCGGCCGGTCTTCTTTTGGGAGTTTTGCAATTTCTTTTATTACTAGAGTTAATTTTCCGCTTCTTCCTAAGAACTGAAGTTTAACTTCCTCTAATGTTTTTCTATCTAAAATATCTAAAATAAGCGAAACCGCGGTATTTTTAATTTGTATCAACTCTTCTTCCATAAACTTAGGATAACATAAATGATTTGATTTGTGTATTGGAGATTTTGGCAGTGAATAGTTTAATTGGCGTTAATTTTATTAACTATTTGACTAAATGAGGTGGGGTCGTTTACGACGAGATCGCTTAGAATTTTTCTGTCAAGTTCGATGTTGGCTTTTTTTAATTTATTTATAAATACGTTGTAAGACATATCATGTTGTTTAACAGCCTCGGATATTCTTGTTGTCCAAAGACTTCTAAAATCTCTTTTTTTGAGCTTCCTTCCATGATACGCGTAAGCTCCGGCGTGTAGCGCTGCCTGTTTTGCTACTCTGACTGCCCTGCTTTTAAGAGCTAAATAGCCTTTTGTGAGCTTTAGTAATTTTTTGTGTTTTCTTCGGGATACAATCCCTCTTTTGATACGAGCCATATTCGTTCCTTTCAGTCACTCAAATTCAAAATTTAAAATTAAAAATTCAAAATTAACTTTGAACTTTGCACTTTGAACTTTTAACTATGTTTAGGCATATCCCAACATTTGCTTGATTTTTCTCGCGAATTTCCCGGAAAGCTGACCCGGTTCTTTTTGCCGTCTTTGCCTGCTTTTTGATTTATTTATTTTTAAATGACCGGCGTACTGATGGGAAAATAAAACCTTACCGGTTTTGGTAACATTAAATCTCTTGCTGACTGATCTTTTGATCTTTTTCTTTTGCATCATCTTCTCCTTTTTGGCCGGAATTCTTCGGGGCTGATTGTCCCTTGGACTTTTCCGGCGATAAAATAGCAATTAATTGTTTTCCTTCAAAGTGCGGTTCTCTTTCCAGTTTGGAAATATCCGATATAGAGTCGATAACACTTCGTACAATTTTTTGTCCAAATTCAGGATGAGCGATTTGCCTGCCCGCAAATTTTACAACCAGTCTTATTTTATCGTTGTCTTTTAGAAACTCTTTCGCTCTTCTTATCATAACCTGAAGGTCATGATCGTCCATAAACGGGCCAAGTCTTATTTCTTTTGTTTCTGAAACTTTACTTTTCTTTTTTTCTTCCTTTTTCTTTTTCGCCTCCTGGTATAAAAATTTCTTAAAGTCGATTATCTTAGCAACCGGGGGTTTTGCCATTGGGGCTACTTCCACCAAGTCAAAACCTTGCTCTCTTGCAATCTTTAACGCTTCAAATTTTGCTAAAACTCCAATTTGTTTTCCGTTAGCGTCTAAAACACGAAGAGTTGGCGCATAAATACGCTCATTGGTTCTATAGAAAATTCTTCTTTCTAGCTTTTTTCTAAATCTTCTTATCAATTTGTTCTTTTAATTTATTTAAGAATTGAGAAATCTTTAATTGTCCCAAATCTTTTCCTTCTCTTGTTCTAATCGAAATATTTCCGCTTTTCGTTTCCCTGTCTCCTATTATACCTATATAAGGTACTTTTTGTAAAGTAGCATCTCTTATTTTACTTCCTACTGTTTCTTGGCGGCTGTCCAGCTCTACTCTAACTTTTTGTAGTTCGATAGTATCGACTATCGAACTGGCAAATTTACTATGGCGATCGGCAATGGGAATTATCACAGTTTGAGTTGGACACAACCACAAGGGAAAAGCACCTTGATAATGTTCGGTTAATATAGCAATGAATCTTTCGAGAGATCCTAAAATAGCACGGTGAATAATCACTGGCCGTTTCGCCTTTCCATCTTTATCTGTATATTCAAGTTTCAGTCTCTCTGGGATCTGAAAATCAAGCTGAATAGTTGCTAATTGCCAATCTCTATCTTGGGAATCTTTTATATGTATATCTATTTTGGGTCCGTAAAAAGCACCATCCTTTTCTTTTATTCCATATTTAACCTTTGATATTTTTAAGGCTTGTTCTAAATCTACCTCTGCTTGTTTCCATAGGCTTGAATCGCCCATTGCCTTATCTGGTTTGGTTGCAAAATAAAACTCTGGTTTAAAATTTAGAGATTTGTAAAAATCAACCACTAATAGCAATAGTTTATGGATTTCATCTTGAATTTGGTCTGGTCTAACAAAATGGTGTGCATCATCGATAACAAATTGCCTAACTCTAAAAAGTCCGCCCAAAACTCCTGAAAGCTCATTTCGATGAAGCACCCCAAATTCTGCAAGTCGTAAGGGTAAATCGTGGTAACTTCTTGTTTTTGTAGCATAAACCAAGGAGGCTTCGGGGCAATTCATGGGTTTTAGAGAGTAAGATTCATCTTCGACATCTAAACTGAACATGTTCTCGTGATAAAAATCCCAATGTCCTGATTTTTTGAAAAGATCACTTTTTATCATAACTGGAGTTGAAATTTCCTGATATCCCTCGAGAGATAGTTTTTCTCTAATAAATTCTTGCAGAGCTCTATATATAGTCCAGCCTTTATGGTGCCAAAACACAGCTCCAGGAGCTATATCGTGAAAGGAAAATAGATCCAATTCTTGGCCGATTTGTCGATGGTCTTTTAGTTTTGTTTTATCCGTTTTATCCATTGGACTTATTCTAGCAGGATGGTTAGCTTTGTTCAAGAGCGGAGACACGTTGGGAAAGAGCATTATGCTCATCATGGGTAACCGCTTTTTTAAGAATCTCAGCAGTTATTTCCATGAGGTCATCCGAACTTCGCTTTACCTCGTCTAAAACCGTTCTCATTTTTTCCATATCGACCTTCATCATTTTGGTGTTATGTTCGACATTGCTCAGTCTGATGCTTACCATTTTTAGATCGCTTTTCATATCGCTTATGTCGATTGCTGCTTCTTCGACTCTTTTAGCGACTCGTTTGAGGATGTCTATGGTTTGTTCGTCCTTTGGTTTTTGTTGAGTTTTTCTCATAGGATATTTACTCTATATTGAAAGAGGAAAGTTTGTCAATATCTCAAACTATAACAAATTCTAGAATGAGTTCCAGAGAACCTGGTTGGTTACTTCGTGGTGAAAAATAACCTCCGATGTTTTGACACGGGTACCCAGCTCTTTTGGGCAGCGGTCAGCGGATGCTTGTTTGAAAGAAAGATATTTTTCTTTGTTTGAAATACCCAAAATTTCCTGGATAAAGCCGCTATTTTTAAAAAGTTTAATCGCGTCGTTTATTGTTCCCGGTAAGAAACGAGGCTTTTCATCTTTGTCGGAACTTTTAGTAATTTTTTCTCCTTCCAATCCGGTTCTTATCATCGTGTAAAGCAATAAATAAGGATTGGCATCAGGCGCTACCGATCGAAGTTCGATCCTTGCGGTTTTTTCATTTGCAACAGGGATACGGATCATAGACCCTCTGTCAATTGGCGAAACTTTAATTTGATTAGGCGCTTCAAAATGCGGATCCAAACGTCTGTACGCGTTAACACTCGAGCTTAATACAAGACAAATCTCGGGAGCGTGGTTTAAAAGTCTATCTATAAAATCCCACGCAATTTTTGAAAGGCCGTTTCTTCCGTTTTTTTCGTAAAATATATTTTTGCCGTTTTTGCCCAGAGAAAAATTAGTGTGCATGCCGCTTCCATTTATTCCAACTATTGGTTTTGGAAGAAAAGAAGCAGTTAGATCAAAGGTTTTTGCAACTTGCCGGCAAACAAATTTGTATAATTGAATCTGATCGCATGCGCGAAGAGCCTGGGTGTATGAAAAATTCATCTCAAATTGGGATGGAGCTACTTCAGGGTGGTCTTTTTCGTTTTGAAAGCCCATTGCTCTATGGGCTTCGGAAGAGGCGTCAATAAATTGTCGAAGTTTATCCAAAGGCAACGAGTGGAAATATCCGCCACTTGATACAAGTTGAAAGCCTGATTTTTCATCAAAATTCTGTTCGGCATTAACTCCATCTAGCAGAAATCCTTCGATTTCGGAGGATGCATAGGCGGTAAATCCTTTTTTGGCTTTAAGATTTTTTGTATATTCCTGCAAAATTCCCCTGAAATCAGATTCATACTGGCCGCGTTCTCTATTTTGAATATTGGTAAAAAAGATTACTTTTCCAGGCCCGAACACATCGGATGGAAGCCACATAATGCTTGTCCAGTCAACCGAAAGCCTAAGGTCGGATTCTTTCTGCATAGTAAATCCCCTAATAGATGAGCCGTCAAAAGTAAGGTTCTCAAAAGAGTCCAGGAAAAACTTTTTGTCGTAGTCAAGCATGTGGAATCTTCCTTCGATATCGGTAAAACATAAAGTAACAGCTTTTATCAATTTTTCTTTCTTAAGATACAGTCGGTATTCTATTGCAAGTTTTTTAGGATCAGTTGTGGCCTGCTTTTTTTTAGCAGCTAAATTCATTTCTTCCAATCTTTCGTAGGGGATTTCTAAGAAATGCTTAAGAGGAGAGCTATTTATCATGGGCTTAAAATACCACTAAGTAATATTATTTGTCAATACCCGCGTTTTTTGTCGACAAGGTTTGGCAGAGGTTTATTTTTAAGATATGCTTTTAGGTTGAGGCAAAAAATATCAATGCCTCTATCCATAAATCTTTCCGACCATCCTCCATGGTGAGGTGTAATAATTGCATTTTCCATGTCCCAAAGAGGGCTTTCCTTTGGGAGCGGTTCTTCTTCGGTTACATCTAAAGCCGCGCCTGCTATTATTTTTTTATCCAAAGCTTCTATTAATTCTTTTTCGTTTACCAATCCTCCCCTACCAATGTTTATCAAAATGCTAGATTTTTTCATTAATCTAAATTTCTTCATGTCAAACAAATAGCGGGTTTTGTGGGTTAAAGGCAGGGTTAAAACAACAAAATCAGCATTCGGGAGCGCTTGTTCTAGTTGATCTATGCTATATAATCTGTCAACAAAATCCGGCTTGTTGTTTAGGTTTTGTTTGACAGCGATAACATTTGCGCGAAAACTGCTTGCAAGGCGGGCGACTTCCGAACCAATATGTCCTAACCCAACAACTAACACTATTTTATCTCTTAGTTCTGTTATGTATTGGTTGCGCTCCCAGATCTTTTTTTGTTGTTTTTGGAATGTGTCATAAAATTTTCTTGTAAAAAGCAACATAAAACCTATGGCGTGTTCCGCTACCGGTGTTGCGTTAAATCCGGAAGAATTAGTTACAATTATCTTTGATTTAATTACATCTTTTGTTAATATTTTCGAAACACCGGCAGAAAAAACATGAATCAACTTTAGCTTTTTTGCATTTTCAGTTGGGGGGATATCCGGCTCGATGCCCGCGATAATTTCTGCGTCAATGAGTTGTTTTTCAACTTCTTGTTTATCAGAAGATGGGACGACGGTTATAGTTATGTTCTTGTCAATAGATTTAATCTTTTCTAAATGTTTCTCAGTGATCAAAAAAGGAATAAAATCTTCGCTTTTAATCAAAAGTATTTTCATATAGATATTAAGGATCTGGCCAACTCTGCATTTTTTATTGCTTCTTCAAGAGAGTTTGCTATGACTGTAATATGTCCCATTTTTCTTTGTGGCTTTGTTTCTTCTTTTCCATAAATATGCACATGAGCATTTGGAACCTCTAAGAAGACATCTGAAAGTCCTTTTAATTGAGCTTTTCCTTGTCTATCTCCTAAAATATTTACCATTACAGCAGCGCCGCGATCCCTCATTTCTGGATCCCCAAGAGGCATTCCGGCTATTGCGCGAATTTGCTGTTCGAATTGTGGTGTTATGCATGCATCCATAGTAAGATGTCCGGAATTGTGAACTCTTGGTGCAATTTCGTTAATTAGAACTCTTCCGCTTTTAGTCAAAAACATCTCAATACCAAAAACACCGGCGCCTTTTAGGACTTCCATTGTATCTTTTGCTAATTCTTGCGCCTGATCGTTTGTCCTGTAATCAATACGAGCCGGTGCAAGAACCATATGGCAGATATTGTTTTTCTGGATTGTTTCAGTAACAGGGTAAGCTGCAATATCCCCGCTAGTGCTTCGCGCCATCATTATCGCAAGCTCTTTTTGAAAGTCTACAAACGCTTCGGCATAAAGATCCTGTACTTTAAATGTTATTAAAGCATCATCAATATCTTTTTTGGTTTTAACCACTCTATTACCTCTTCCGTCATATGCTCCAAAACGGGACTTCAATAGAAAAGGATATCGAAAATCTTTAGCAGCTTCCAATATATCTTTATAGTTGGATATTTCTCTAAATCGGGCAGTTGGAATACCGGCATTTTTAAGTAATAGTTTTTGAGCGAATTTATCTTGAACTACCCTTAGAGTTTCAGGAGAAGGGTTAACTCTTGCCCCATTTGCGCTTAATTCAAAAAGAGCAAGCGTATCAACATGTTCTGTTTCAACAGTCAGGTAATCAGAACGTTGGGCTAATTCTCTTGTTGCATTTCCGTCTTTAAAATCCGCAATTATTTGTTCTGCGCCAACTTGTCTGGTAGGGCTATTGGATGTTGGGCCTTGGACTGTTACTTCAAAACCTAATCTTTTGGCATCAATAGTCAACATCCTGCCAAGCTGTCCATCGCCTATAATACCAATTCTATTCCCATTTTCCATAAATATTTTGAAGATTTACAAAATCTGATTATATATTAATTTACCTCTTCTCTCAAGGTACCGTTTTTACTTTGAGGTTCTTCTGGGGCGGACAACTTCTATTTCGTCAACAGTAGTTTTTCCTTCAACGACTGGCATTTTCACAGTTATTCTGCCTGGAGCTGTTCTGGTTAATCTTGCGAGCAAGTGTTTATTTACCTCGTCATCTAAAAAGCGTCTCATCCAGACTTGATGTTCTTTTGCGCCTTCGTCCATAGTTGCTTTAAATCTGTAATCAGCGCCATCTTCTGTGATTCCCATGCTCTCAACAGTAATAGCAAGAATGTCACTTTCTGAACCCTCAGATGGTCTTGGTGTCCCTTGAGCTAAGGCGCGAATTCTTAATAAGTTCGCGTAGTTAACTTCCGGAGGAAACATTTTATCAGCAGTATTTTTTGAAACATTAAATTCAAACCCATTATCTTCTTGTCCATCTATTTCGGGTTCTGGCATTTGTTTTTTTCCAAGCTTAATAAGTTCATAATCTTGGTTTCTTGGCAAGGAAACTGCTAACTGTCTTGCAGTAGTAGCTGTTCTTTGGGAATATCTCCATATAGCAACACTATTCTCAGGAATCTCAATTGCCGCAACAGCGCTTCTTTCACCAGATTCTACAGAAATATTTGCTGATGGTCCAACAAAATATACAGATTCACCTTGAATCCGACGGGCTACAGTAACTCTATTCCCTTTTCTATCACGGCTTTCTACATTGGCTAAACCGTTGTCAAAGTTGCTACCGCTATAGAGTTGAGTAAAAACTTTAGCTTTTTGGTCTTCAAATCCGGTCGCCAATATAACAAAGTCAAAATCATCCGCTCTTTCAGGAGAGTTTTTTCCATTGCTTAATACTGTAATTTTGCCCTCTTCTGTTTGTCTCAAACGATTTACTCGTTCGGCAACAGGTTGTACAGGCGCTTTTTCACCTTTAACTCTTGGTAAGAAAAGCCCAAGCTCGGCATATCTGGCTCTTGTGCATTCTTTGTATTCTGCTTGAGTCTTAAATTCTGGGCCATACCATGCTATTTGTTGGGGTTTACCCATTTGTGCAACAGACCCTCGATACTCGGAGCCTAATCCTAAAAGATATTCAATAGTAGTATTACTTGCGTCTTTATTTCCAACAACAGCGATTCTTTTGTTAATAAATGGTTCAAGTGGGAATTGGATTCTTCTATCTCCAACTAGTTCCAAGAAAATATCATAGGGTATAATTTTTGGCATTTGTCCTGTAGCCAAAGCTAATTCAAAGTTATCAACTATACCTTGCGCTGTTTCAGTGTCGTTTTCATCAAGTCCGTATTTTCTCTCCCCAAGTCCAGATGCAACAACTATAACATCTGTCGTAACAGTAAGCTCTTGGTCTAATCCTGTATCTTCAAGTCTCACTTTATATTTTCCCTGTTCGCCGCGTTTGTTTTTTTCAACACTTGTTACTTCAACTCCAAGCATAGTATTTCCTGATAGATATTGATTTAGCGCAGTTGCCAGTCCAAATGTGTCATTATCTGCATATACTTCGGACGACATATCTGAAATTTGCATAGTAGCGTATTGGCCCAAAGAGTTGATGTTTCCATCAGTCCCTGGTAATCCATCAATAGTCCTATCCTCAGCTCTATTTCGACTATTGGTTCTGAAGACCTTGCCTTCAGGTTTTCTAAAAGTTCCTCCAAGCCTAGTATCCTTATCAACAGTTAAAGCCTGCAAATCCGGTCTATCATTAAGTAGTTGCGCGTTGAAAATAGCTCCATGTATTCCGGCACCGATAATAAGGACTGGCGCATAATAGCCGCCATTTGCTTCTGCTGCGGCTTTAATTGCATCAGATTCTTGTTTGGCTGCTTCATCTAAGGATATTTGTAGATAAGCTCTAGCTTCCGGAGTAACAGCCATACCCGCAAGTAAAGGAGCAAACAAACGATGATTTTCTCCTGGTTCGCTTGTTTTTTGCAGCATCATATCCTTTCTTTGTTGGAATCCTTGTATTTGATCCCACAAATGAGGTGTAGCTCTTACAAATTTTAGTAAAGCTTGAAGGTGCGGGCTTCTAAGTTTTTCTACTCGTCTTAGCAATGCCAATCTTGCGCGCTCTTCCGGTGTTAATACGGGAGTAGTTGGAGTAGGTAATGGAATGTCTGCTACGGCTGTATCAGTTTGGGGAACAAATGGACGGAATATCTCGCCAAGTTCAGGTAAATATTCTATTTTAGTCTCAGAACCTCTTGATCTTTCTATTGTTGGGATTTCTGTATATCTACTTAGTAATTCAGAAATTGCGCTAAATCTTTCATCAGAAGAATCTTCTCTTAATCTTTTTTTCGAATCATCAATATAGTATTTCTCTTTTATTAAATTTTCATTAAGAGATTTAAAAAAGTAAATTTCGGAATTATTTTTAAGCTTTTCTGTAAAAATTTCCTTCGAGAAAAGTTTTTTCTCGTCTTCTCTTTCTCGATTTGAGCGTAATTCAGGAATATAATATCGTTCGCTTGCCATATTAATCTAAATCTAATCTGCTGTATTTCTCAGCGTAAGAATTTTAACAAAACTATCGCCAAAAGTCAACTATAGGCCTATAATAAGGTAAGCGGATTGCAGCTAGAAATTCAAGGACTTTTATAGCCCTAATTCGTTGTTTATTGATAACATTGCTTTTAGGTTTATTTCAACAAATTCTTTTTACGGAATTCCCAATTCTTAATTCTTTTTGTGGGCCCGAGAGGAGTCGAACCTCTGACCTTTACAATGTCAATGTAACGCTCTAACCAGCTGAGCTACGAGCCCGTAATGGAAATTCTAACAAGTATTCTTATATATTGCAAACTTCATTATTTCCCGAGGTGTTATATCTATAGCAATCCCGTATTGATATAGCTTTACACAACTTCTTCAAGTAAAATCATTTGTTCACAACGGGTGGCTAATTCTTTTAATAGGTGATTTTGTACCTCAGGAGTAAGAGTGGTTTTATCGTATCCCAGATAAAAAATATATTGATCATGTAATCCACTGGGTTGTGAATCTAATGCGGTAAGATTGACATCCATTTGCGCGAATGGTTCTAATGCATTAACAAGCGATCCCGTTTCATTGGGAAGAGTGAAAACAACAATTGCTTGATTTTCCGTATTTGTTCCATTTTGCGCTTCTTTTTTGATTCTTTCAATTGCTGTTGGCATATCAAGCTCTCGTAATGTAGTTCTTGGTGTATATTTTGCCTTGGGATAAGAACCACGTACTGATAGTTTGGGACAAAGCTTATTCAAGCCAAGCAGAGCATCTTTTACTTGCGTGTCTTTTTGATGTCCATCAATGGAAACAAGAAATGACATTTTTCCGTCATCTTTTTTAATATTTTTAATTTTGTTGAGATTGATGCCTTTTTCTTTCAATGCAATAAGAACACTATATAGGTTTCCTGGAGTGTCATTTACATCCATGATAAATGTTGTTTTGTCATTTCCAGTAGGCTCTGGTTGTTTTTCGGATTTTGAGATTATGACAAACGTTGTTGCGTTATTGTCATTATCTTCAACACTTTCTTCTGAACGATTTACTTTGTCAGTAAGACCCAAGGACTCTGCCGCGTGAGGGCCAGCAACCGCAGCTGTATCTCTATTTTCTACTACTATTGGTAAACCGAGCGCTGTACTATTGATTGCAATATAATTATCCGGGGGTATATCGGGATACAATTCCTTCATGTGCTTTTCGCTTTGCCGTAGCGCTGTATCTTTAGATACAATGCGCTTAATATCAGAAGGACTTGTTCCAATTGCGGTATATACATATAAGCGAATATCTTGAATTGATTCGCCAGAAATTGAGACATTAGGATTTTGCAATAAACCGTCTATGGTATTTTTAATATCTCCATCTGTTGAGTTTTGAATGGGAACAACCGCATCGGTTACCACACTCTCTTGGACAAGACGAAAAATCTCCGCGATACTATTAGCCTCGACAAGTACTGTATTACTGTCTTTTGTCAATTTTATAGCAGCTTCTTCAGTAAATGTTCCTGGAGGACCCAAAAACGCTCTTGTTCTTTTTGGTTCTCTCTCGGAAATATATTCCGCTTGTTTAATTCCTGTGCGTTCGTGTTTTGTCATATTTTTATCACAAAAAAACCTCCGCTTGTTATCCCGAATCATTCGGGATGCGGAGGTCGAATTTTGGTTAGATTTTTAAAATAAAAATCAGCCTCCGCGTTTTAGGCGAAGGTAAAGAAAAAACTAAAAAATAGATTGCCGCATTGCTTCATTGTTAACTTATTTTAACAGGTATTGTTCGCTGTGTCAACGGTTTTATTTTGCGAAACTTGTACAGAATAATCGATATACCAATTCCAAAGTGTTTCAATTGCAGATTTTCTACCATCAAATCTCATCCGAGCGGGACACCCTGCTCTTTTTTCTCTTTCTACTTTTTCTCTTACATCCGGTTTAGATAGTTGGTTAATTGCAGCTTGCAGAACACGGTCTTTTATTTGATAATACATTTTTCCATCATTTTCAACGATCATTAATGATTTCGAAATTCCACCTCCTTCAGCCACGGATACGAAAATAGTATTAAAAATATTTTTTTCAAAGGAAGCCAATTTGATTATTAGGGGCGTGGAATTACGGGCAGCATTTGCCGATTCACCAACAGTTGGTTTTCTTCCCAAGAGAGTGGAATCTATATCATTGGCGTGGGCAAGGATAGCTCCCATTATTCGTAATCCAGTGCCTGATGGAATTACTGAGTACTGAATGCCATCAGGGTCATCCGGTGATATTCCACTACGATTAGCAAAATACATGTGTCTTTTGTATATTGCGGCTTCGCGTCCTTCGGGCGTAGCAAGGATTTGTTTTACTTTTTGCCTTAGTGAGATTGCTAAGGTATGATTAACTGTAAAAGCAAAAGTAGAAAATGGATCTCCAAGTAAATTCGCATCCTTGAGCACTTTAATGTTGTTTTTTGAAAAGTCTTCAGTAGATCCGCTAATTGAATATGCCAAGCCGAAAGGCGGCCTATGCTTTCTCATTTCGTTTGCACCCTGTACCATCCAGTCAGCTACAATCCCGGCTAAGGCAAACTTTTCTTCTTGTTCAGCATCGGTAAAGGCATGATTTTTTGTAGTGGATTCAGAACGCGATTGTCTTAACAATTCTGGATGTTGTCCTGAAAGATATGATTTCGCTTGACGCGGAGGGTGCATTCGTTGTTGTGGTATGCGTTCAAACGGAGTAAGCTGCTGTATTATAATATGCGGGTTTTCTAAACTCATCGTGGGATTCTACCAAATTGGCGGAAAAAAATCAAAAAAATATAAGATTTTCAGTATCTTTGTTCATGTTCTAGTGCTTGTAATTCAGATCTAAATTGCCTGCGTAACGCTATAAATTGAGCTCTTTCTTGTTTGGTAGTAAAAAACCCATTGTCTTTTAGCATATTCAACCTTGTTAATTCTTGATGTAGCTGGGATTTTCTACAAGGTGGTTTTATTTTAGAATTGGATTCTTCTGGTAGAACATCTATTACTTGAGTATTAACTCTATCAGCACGCTTACATGCTTTCCATGCAGTTACATCTGAAAATAATGATGGATTTGATAATGATACTTCAGCTCTGTTTCCCATAAAAAAACCTCCCGTGTGGGAGGTTGTGCTTTTTGCGTAAACTATCTAACTACGCAATCACTCCTCCCAAAGGAGAGGTAATAATAATGCTATTAGTTAATATTCTTTGCAATCTCACAAAAATATTATAGTAATAATTTTTTATTAAATCAAGTAGAATCAAATTCTACAAATCTACGCATGCTAAGATATTTGATACTTCGTTTTTCCAATCACTGGGCTTGTAGGAAGGATTTTTAGTTATAACTAACGTAGGCGATAGCGATTTGTGTTTTCCTACATATGCCAAGCGAGTTGATTGAGAATATTGTGCCATTTGTCCTACTCTTAAAAAAGCTGGGTATATTCTTATTTTTCCCTCCGGTTTTGTTACTCGAATCATTTCCGATAATGCTTCGTTTAGTCCGGTTTTTATCCAATATAGTGAAACAGACGCAAGTGTTTCGTCAAAAGTATCATCTCGGAAAGGTAACTCTTGCGCGATCGCTGTAATAGCATCACTTTTGTATTCAGGGGATCTATTAGAATAATCAGAATCTAATCTTATAACTCTTTTTGCAATTTTAGCTGCTTCTATTGTAAATCCACTGTCACCAGCGCCAATGTCTAATATAGTTTTGTTTTTTAGATCATTATCGGTAAAACCGAATAAATCTTTATAAACTTCAAAATGTCGATCAGTTCTACGGCTAGACTTAACTTCCTGGGCGATCTTGTCGTATGGTAAGGATGTAAGTTGTTCATTCATAAAAAGTTAATGCATAACTTGCATTACGCTTCAATTTGGTATAGACTACAGGATATGAGAGCCACATCTGAAGCTGGTGTTTCAGGGGAGAAAGAAAGAAGCTGTACTTTTTGTGATATAGTGCAGGAAAAGTTGCCCGTAAGTAAAATCGAAGAAACCGACAAAATAATTGTATTTGCTTCATTAAGTGGCTACCCCCTTATTGCTCCAAAAAAACACGTTGATAATGTGTTCGACGAAAGATTGGATAAAGAAGTAGTACATGAATTGGCAGAAATGGAAGTTCGAGTTGCAAGAGCTGTAAGGTCTGCATTTAGTGTTGATGCGGTTAATATTATTTCTGCCAATGGTAAGGCAGCCGGCCAGCAAGTGAATCATTATCATATTCATATAATGCCAAGAACTGCAAATGATAATCAAATTAAGCTTGGTAAAGAGGTAATTTTACCCCGTCCCGAACTTGATCTACGAGCAGATCTTGTTAAAACTAGGCTTAACGAACAACTGCCTCCTCACGTTTAAATACAGTAAAATGCTTCTTTGGTTCCATCCATTGTGGAATATTATTTTTACTTCCTCTGTTTTGTTTATTTTCTTTGCATCGTCTCTGATACGATAGAGCTTCTTCTTGCAGACTTGACCATACTCCTTTTGGGTCATATAGAGCTCGCGCTGAAGATCCTATATACATAAATGCCGCTCCGTAGTCTGAATGTCGTAGTTTATCTGGAGTTTGTACAAATACTCCGACATTATTGCGTATTTCTTCTACCGCTTTAATTCTAATTGGGCGTATTCGATCTAGTAATTCTTCGCGTTCTTCGTATGTGAATTGGCCAATAACCGCTAAGTCAATATTGCTGGGGTCGGCATGATCTTGTTTTCTTACCAATCCTTTTGCCACAGAACCAAATAGTAAAATAGCAAAGTCTTCTTTTCCAATTGCTTTAGCCTGTTCTACTATTTGTGTGCATATTGAATTTGCTTTACCGTATAATATTTCTCTCCATTCCATGTCAACAGAATTCATATATTTCACTCCGTCTTTTGCAGAAGGATAACGTTTTTTTAAGATACCATCATTATTTATGATGCTTAGCCTTCGCTGGACGATATGATTCAGCTCTTCACCATTTGCATGCGCTTTGCCAATTGATGCGGTTGCATCTGGTGGAAGAGCTACTATAACACCTCTTGTGTGTACCCAATACATTTGTTCTGCACGTTCTTTCATAATTTTATTAATCCACAAAAAAACCCGCCTGTTGAGCGGGAACTTTCTTCGAGCTTTATCAAAAACTCATCTCCCGCCCTTAACGGGTAATAAGGAGAACGAGTCTAACTGATAAAACTTTAGAATTCATGTTGATAAAACTATTCTACACAATCCAAGCCCCGCGTGTCAAGATGTCAAACTTAACCAGTTTGTGTTGCGACGACGCGTTCGTTGGAGAGACCGAAAGTTGTGCCTTGTTTTTTGAACATTGACCAATAATCCTTCTTTGCCTTTTTGTTTTTGGAAGCAGACAGCCACGTGCCCGAGTCTTCTACCTTCATTCGTGCAATCCTTATTGCGGAAAGCACCCATTCAAAAAATGATGTATGATATTTCCCGGGATTTACAATTCGTTGCTCTATTGCCACCTCTTTAAATTCTATCTGAAGCACATTTGAGCTGGCAGTCAGCTTTTTTAGCTCAATTATAATTTCCTGAATCTTTCTTGATATTTCCTGATTATTTTCCTGCGTAATTTTCCTGTATCCATGAAGTATATCTCTGTGATATGCAATTCCCGGTTCGATATCCAACTTTGCTTCTGTTTTTTCTTGAGGTTGATTCGCGCTTTGCAAACTTAGATTTAATTCTTGACCTTCGACAAGGTCTCCACTTGCTTCATGACTGCCCGACTTGTTGATTCCTAAGAATTGTTCCCAGTGTTTGCCGGCATCTGAAGCAATACCTTTTCCCACATCGGAAACAAGCGAATTCACAAACGCTTTTCCAATACCCTTAAAGGTTTCAACCGCATTTTCATTAACGTAATGTTTTTTGCGAATGGTCGTTTTATTCATAGCTTACATCCGCAACTTATCACAAATTCTTTAAGAAATCAAGAGTTTTTTGATTTCTTAAAATACTGGATAGCATATATCTATTATTCTCAAGATGTTTTCTTTCGTTTTCATCTTTTGCTTTTTGTATGGCTTCATTAATTTCTCCCGTTTCAACAGTAATTTGTTCGGTTTCCGCAATTTTTTGGAGGGCAAATTCCAGCTTAATATCGTTTTCAGCTTTTCTTTTATATTCATCTCTTAATATTTCCGGAGTTTTGTTAGTTGAAGATAGATACTGATCTAATGTTAGTCCAAGTTTTTTTATATCATCAAGCGTTTGGGCAAGAAGTCTTTCCACTTCCCGATCGGTTAAAATCTCAGGAATTGTAACAGTTACACTGTCAAGTAGTGATTTTACTATTTCCTCAAACTTAATCTCATGTTTTTCTTTACCTGGAACGATAATCTTTGACTTAGAGGTTATTTTTTGTATATTCTGTTTGTAATCATTAAGCTTTATCTCCGGCGCTTCACACGTTAAGGCGGTAAATTGCCAATCTTTTTTTAAATCTGTTGGCATTAAATTAGGGTCGACATGAATTTTAGGACTTATAATAGGTTTGATTTTATGCTCTTGGATTGCGTCGCTATAAAATTTTGGTAAAAGCTTTTTGAGCACTTCTTCCCGGACTTTTTCCAGATCGATATTACTTTCGGCAATTTGTTTCGGTGCCTTACCCTTTCTAAAACCGGGGATATTAGCATTCTTAACACCATCTTCGACCATCTCTTCCCATGTCTTTTTAACAATATCGGCGGGAATGGTAATTGTGAGCTGAATTGTTCCGTTGTCTTGTTTTTGTATTGCTGAAATCATAGTTATTATATAAACTGTGCCAGGGAGAGGACTCGAACCTCCAAGGGTTTCCCCACATGGTCCTAAACCATGCGCGTCTGCCAGTTTCGCCACCCTGGCGAACTATAAAGAGTGACGAGACTTATTATAACTAATTTACAGAGAAATTGAAAGGTTGCTTGCTAATTGTTTGCTTTTAAATTCATCTATTTTTTCCATGAAATATGTAACCCGTGATGCCCATGTGGGAGATGAGGCATAAAACCTGCCTATCATGTATACGTCTTGGGCTCCCCATTTATTTATGTAATTTTCTCTTAATCCTTCCGAAACCGTTTTAATTCCTTCAGTCCAGGATGAAAATCTGATCATATTGTCGCCATATATTCCCCATCCCCATCCGTTATACGAATTGTACGGAATTGCTTTGCCAAAAGTTGATTCAAGTCCTGAAATTGCGGCAACTAATTTCCAGTCTAATTTATATTTATCCGCGTATTTTACAAAATCTACAGCGTGTGGCTCTAAAGGAGAATTGTACTGCTTTAAAAATTCTCCTAAGATTTTTACGCGATTATCCAGGGACTTGATTGCAAGAGGACTTAAAAGCACAGCTGAAGATCCTGAAGAATTTTCTTCGGCATGAGATTTCCCTGCATTAGTTACTATTAAAATAGAAAGGATTATTAAAGTAAGTAGTTTCTTCATAATGTTACCCGTCTTATTCTCACCAGTCGCCTTCTTCTACTATTCGTAGACGGGTAAAGGTTCGAATAATCGACGGGTTATTGTCTTTTCAAGACAATAAAAAAATCCTAACGTACGCATTTGGAAATGGCATACCTTAGGATCTAACGGCAGATTATAACAGGTAACTATAGGTTTGTCAAGTCCATCCATTAGAGCTTTTGGGCAACCATTTAAATTGTTAATAAAGCAGTTGTGGTAAACGAAATTGGGAAGATATCTAACTATGGGTTAAAATAGATTATTGAAGCTGATCCATGAAGTATTCTACGCTTTCGGCCCAGCTGCCATTGCTTTGAGGCGTGTATCTGCGCATGATTTCCTGAGGCGTATCCAGACCGTCAGCCTTATATTTTAAAGCAAGAGTTTTTGTCACAGCTTCGATTCCCTCTTCGTAGTCGCTAAACCTGGTAACCTTTTGTCCGTATATGCCAAAACCCCAACAATTGAATGAATTTTCAGGAGATCTTTTGCAAAGGTTGGATTCTTGCATGGCAATTGCAGGAATAAGGCGAAAATCCAGATCATATGTATCTGCGACTTTGATTACAGTTGAAGCAAAAGGTTCAAGAGGAGATTTGTATTGTTCGAAAAATTGTCTTACGATTTCGACCCTTGCGTCATTTTGAGTAATTTTGTCTTCCAGCATTGAGTTTTCCGATGAGGGTAAAGCGGCAAAAGCGACTGTATGAGGACGAGTGATTGTAATTAGGCTGTTGTTTTGGCTATTTAAGATTTTCAATAAATAAAAAATATTGACAAAGATGGTGATTGGAGTAATAACAAAAAAAGAGGATACGATAAAAAACTTTCTCATGAGAATAAACAATGTTGACATATTTTATGTAAGTTGTCAAGCTGAGCTTGACTCTAAGCCAGCTGAGCTAGCTTGTCAAGCTTATTTTATTCTGATAAAATGTAACAATCTCATTAGTCGGAGTGGCGGAATGGTAGACGCGCAGCGTTCAGAACGCTGTGTTCGTAAGGACTTGGAGGTTCGAGTCCTCTCTCCGACACCGTGAAGTAGATTTTGGGTCGGTGGCGGAACCTGGTATACGCGCATGCTTGAGGTGCATGTCCCGCAAGGGGTGGAGGTTCAACTCCTCTCCGACCCACTCATGGGCGCATAGCTCAATTGGTGGAGCGCTTCGTTTACATCGAAGAGGTTTCAGGTTCGAGTCCTGATGTGCCCACTTTAACCTTTATTTATATTTTTCCAAAGTTCTTGTGGGTTGTGGATTAGCCAGTCGTGATCCATGCCTGGCAAAATAACGAGCTTTGAATCCTTTATCAATCGAGTAAACTCTTTTGCGTTTTTCGTAGTTGTCACTTTATCCTTTTCTCCCCACAAAATAAGAGTAGGTGTTTTGATTTTTTTCGCGTCATAACGAACATCAATATTTTTAGCAAAGCGGGCCGTGACAAAATAATATGGAAAGTTTTGGACAATCCTAATTAAGGCTTTAATGTTCTCTTTGGCTTTTGCAAACCCATTGACAAAAAGATTGTCTTTTAGCCAGTTGTAAACAACAATAGAAAAATTTCTTTTATCCTGTATGCCCTCGGAATCAACCAACACAAGTTCTTTAACATATTCAGGATAGTTAGCGGTAAAAGAGATTGCGAAAACGCCTCCCAATGAATGGCCAATGAGCGTAATATTTGTAAGATTTTTCTGTTCTAACTCTTGTAAAATTCTCGAGTTAATTTCACTAAGTGATGGAATTTTTATATCCGGAGTAAGAGATGCATGCGGGATAATATAAACATTGCTTTTTTGGGGCGCGGTTTGAAGTGCATTGCGGTATGTTTCGGTGTTTCTTGACCAGCCGCCAAGAACAACATAATTTTCCTTCATGTTTAAAATTCCATGACAATTTTGTGCCGAGAGCAGGAGTCGAACCCGCATAACGTGTTCTTCAGACACGCGCCATGACCACCTAGGCTATCTCGGCGAACCCCACGTAAATTATAGATCAATTTGTGAATATTGACAAGGATTCGTTTATGAGTGTATGCTAATCAACGTTTATGCTTATTGTAACTGGAGCGATTGCTTATGATTATATAATGAATTTTCCGGGAAGTTTTGGGGACCATGTCCTTCCTGATAAAATTCACAATATTAATCTCTCATTTACAGTAAATAAATTTGCCAAAAGAAGAGGTGGAACTGCAGGAAATACTTCGTATACTCTTAATCTTCTTAAAACTCCCCATATTATTCTATCGATTGCCGGAAAAGATTTCGGTGAATACAGGAGGCATTTTAAAAAAATAGGCATCGATGTTAGCAATATTTCGATTGACAAGTCTGAATATTCCTCCACAGGATTTGCGATGACAGACAAAAAAGATAATCAAATATGGGGATATTTCCCCGGAGCTTCAAGAAATCTTTACAAGCTTAACTTAAAAAAAGTAGCCAAAAAAGATGATTTTGTCTTGGTTGGCCCAAGCGGAATAGACGGAACAATGTCTTATGTAAAACAGTGTGTTGATCTTGGATTGAAATTTATGTTCGATCTTGGTTTTGTTGTAACAGAAATAAGTAAGGAAGAATTGAAATATGGGATTTCTCATGCGGATATTATTATCGGGAATGATTATGAGATTGCTATTATGAGAAAGAATTTGAAGGACTGGAAAAGAATTTTGAAACATAAAACATTAATAACAACACTCGGAGAAAAGGGTGCTCAGATCAATACAGCAAATAAAACAATTTTTATTAAACCGTCTGTTCGAAGAATAGTAATAGATCCAACAGGCGCCGGGGACGCATATAGAGCTGGATTTTTAGCGGGAATTGAAAAAAAATTTAATCTGCAAATTGCAGGCCAAATGGGTGCGGTAGCAGCTTCTTTTGCCATAGAGCATTATGGCTCACAAGAACATAAGTTTACTATAAAGGAATTTAAAAATAGATATAGACAAACGTATGGAAGTGTGTTAGGGTTATAAACTATGCGGAAAAAAGATTTTGATGTTAAAGATTTATCCTTGGCAACTGAAGGGAAGCTGAAGATAGGGTGGGCTGGTCGACAGATGCCGGTTCTTCGTTCTATCAAAGATAGATTCGCAAAAGAAAAGACTCTGAAGGGATTGACAATTGGCGCTTGTTTGCATATTACAAGTGAGACTGCAAATTTACTTATTACGTTAAAAGCAGGCGGAGCAAAGGTTGTTGCAAGTGCTTCCAATCCCCTATCAACACAGGACAATGTTGCGGCTTCTTTGGTTAGAGATTACAAAATTCCAACGTATGCGATTAAGGGTGAAGATAGTAAGACTTACTATAGTCATCTGAATAATGTTTTAGATTATAATCCTCAAATTACAATGGATGACGGAGCAGACCTTGTTAATCTACTCCATACAAAAAGAAAAAATCTTATCAAAAATATTATTGGTTCGTCTGAGGAAACAACAACAGGAGTAATTAGGCTTAAGGCAATGGAAAAAGACGGGGCATTAAAATTGCCTGTCATTGCTGTTAACGATTCCGACACAAAGCATTTGTTTGATAACCGTTATGGAACAGGACAATCAACTGTTGACGGAATTATTCGCGCGACCAATGTTCTTTTGGCAGGCAAGAATTTTGTGGTTGCAGGGTATGGTTGGTGCAGCCGTGGTATTGCCATGCGGGCAAATGGAATGGGCGCTAATGTAGTAATAACCGAGATAAATCCGGTTCGGGCTTTGGAAGCGGCAATGGATGGGTATAGAGTAATGAGAATTAATGATGCGGCGAAAATTGGTGATATTTTTGTGTCTGCAACCGGAGATAAGCATGTGATTTCGTTAGAAATCATTAAATTAATGAAAGACGGAGCAGTAGTTGCCAATTCAGGACACTTTGACGTAGAAATTGATATGGCAGGGCTTGAAAAAATAAAAAAATCCAAACGACGGATTCGTCCCTCCCTTGATGAATATGTTTTGAAAAACGGGAAGAAAATTTATATTCTTGGTGAAGGAAGGTTGGTAAATTTGGCCGCGGCAGAAGGGCATCCGGCAGAGGTAATGGATATGTCATTTGCAAATCAGGCCTTAGCGGCAGAGTATCTGGTGAAGAATAAAGGAAAATTATCGCCTAAAGTTTATGTTCTGCCAAAAGAAATAGATGATAAAATCGCAATGTTAAAACTAACATCCATGGGAATTTCAATAGACAAATTAACAAAAGAACAATCGAAATACCTTTCCAGCTGGCAAGAAGGCACGAAATAATATATAATAATTGTGTTTGCGGATGTAGTTCAGTGGTAGAACGTCTCCTTGCCAAGGAGAAGGTCACCGGTTCGAATCCGGCCATCCGCTCAAAGTTACGGCGGGCAGGCAAGGAGAAGTATCTGTCCGACCTGCCCTACCAAAATTGCAGCACGAAGCGTATTCGAATAGAATTGAAAAGCTGAATGCTAAAATTGGGAGGGTTCCCGTCTCCCGCTCTTAATGAAAATACTAAGCTCTGCGTTTAATCATAACAAAAGAATACCTGCTAAATATACATGCGATGGGGAGAATATTAGTCCCCCACTCCAATTTTTGGAAGTTCCAGAATCGGCGAAAAGTTTAGTATTAATAGTTGATGATCCGGACGCACCTTCAAAAGTTTGGGTTCATTGGGTAGTATATAATATCAATCCTCAAACATCAAAAGTCAGAGAAAATAGTGTTCCGGAAGGCGGAGTTGAAGGCATGACGGATTTTGGAAAGCCAGGCTATGGCGGCGCTTGTCCTCCGTCAGGAGCCCATCGCTACTTTTTCAAGCTCTACGCTTTAGATACTATTCTTGATCTTCCCCAAAGCGCAACCAAGCAAATGGTTGAAGAAAAAATGCAAAGAAATATTATTGATAGAGCGGAACTAATAGGTCTTTATAGTAGAACTTGAAAAACTTTAGTTAAAGATTTTCCTATTTTCTTTAAACATTTTTGTATATTTGATTAGATTGTTTGCAAATTTTGTCATTCTTGTTCTGTACATTTCTTCTATCAAATCATCCTCACCAAGTGCTTTGCGGATTCTGGGAACATTCACAATTACATCAGGCATAAGCCACGCATGTAGCGCACGTGTTGCCATCATTAGCTGAACTGTTGCGCCAGAATTGCCAAAAGATCCCCCGCCTCCCATAATTCCAACCACTTTTCCATGCAAGAAATCAATATCTTCCAAAAAGTCCATCCAATCAAGAGCGTTTTTTAAAGCGCCTGACATGCTCCCGTGATACTCAGGAGAAATAAAAACAAGCCCATCTGCCTCTACGGTCAGCTTTAGTAAAAGTTGAACATTGGCATTATTCAGGCTTATTTTTGCATCATACATAGGAAGTGGATTTTTGCCAAGATCAAATACTCTATATTCCACATCATCATTTCTAAAATATTTTTTAGAAATTTGAGCAAGTTTTGCAGTTTGACTATCAGGTCTTACTGCTCCGGTGATAGCTAAAATTTTAATTTTGCTATTCATATTTTTTAATAAACCTCCTTAAAGCATCTTTAGCGTTTTTCCTGATCATTTCATAGTGAAATGGCAGGATCATTTCAAAATCATACTGCAAAAGTTTTTTCGCGCTTTGCAATCTTTCTTTTGGATCTCCGCTTACGCCATCGTCATCTTTTATAAAATCTCTTATCTCATCTGAACTTGTTCCCTGAATCTGGTCTCCGGAAAATAGTATTTTATTTTTTGTATCAAGAATCGACATACTTCCCGGAGAATGTCCAGGATTATGAATAACTTTTAAATGACTGTTAAATTCAAATCCATCATTAATAAGGTAATCAGGTTTTACACTAAGCCATTCACTATTAACGTTGTCATTGTGTAAATAGATTTTTGCTTTATATTTTTTTTGCAAAACGTCCCCGTGTCCCCCGGTTGGTCCATGACTCATAAAAATTTTTATTGGTTTTCCTGTGTGAAGAATAAAGTCTTCATGCTCTTCTGTTAAATCTTGCGGGCCGTCAATAAGCAAAATAAAATCATCCTCCTCAACAAGATAAGAATTAACTTTTTCTATGTAATATTTTTGGTTGGGGAAACGGTAGACGTTATTAGCGATTCTAAATTCAGGATTTATAATGGTTTTGTGACCATGGGCTTTCCAATCAGCAACCCCGCCTGAGTATTCCATAATATTTGTATACCCCATTTTTACTAAGTTTTTATAGCAGCGGATACTTGAATTGCAGGTAAAACCATCGCAAGACGTAACAATTAACTTATCTTTTGAGGGCAAAAGCTTTGAAGCTTTGTCTGCAACATATTTCCATCTTAAATTGACCGCATTTAGCAAGTGTTCCCAATTAAAGTAATCAACTCCCCTGCAATCAAGCAAAATAAATTTTTTATTGATCTTCATTAAATTGTATAACTCCTGGGTTGTTATCTCTTTCATATTAGTATTTGATTTGTGATAATGCGCTGTCAATAAAGCTTTTAAGATTGACAATCGTTTCCTTGTTCGGACGGCAGTATAAATATTTTCCGTTTTTTGAACAATCAATAATTTTTGCGTCCTGCAAATCTTTTATGTAGGATGAAACAGTTGATTGAGGAAGCTTAAGATCTTTCATAATTCCTGTTACGCAATTTCCGGTGTAACCGGACTGAGAGTTGATATCACAGTCACAACCCTCGGATAAGATTTTTAGGAAAATCTTGAGTCTCAAAGGGTTGCCAAGCAACTCAAACGATCTGTTTATTTTTTGGATAAATTCGACTCTTTTCATATCACGTTTTTACGATATGTATAATATATCACATTTTCACGATATGTCAAGAGTCAAAATAGTTATTGAATTTCATTTTTAGATAAATTACAATATAGTCGCTTATGCCTATAGAGAGAGAAGTGAGGCTTGGGCCAATAGTGTTGAAACGTTTTCCAGTTAAGCCTGGTAAAAATTTCGACTCTGATGCGGGTAACTATGGAATATGGTGGCTTGCTGATAGGAGAAGAAGACGAGTCAACATATTAAGCCCTGATTCTGTAGGTATTATAACGGAATGGAAAAGTACCATTGGGAGTAGAGGATTTGGAGAGCAAGAAGTTTTAAAATCTGATGAAATTAACGGAATTAATATTGCAAGTAGGATTCCTGGAGTAAGCTACAGATTAAAATATCACTCGGAAGTTAGTTCAAAATAAAATAACTACAATCACCTTCACTCATTGGGGGTTTTCTGAGATGCCAGCTTATAATAACTGGTTTTGGTTTTGCCGAATTTTTCAGGTTCTTTGTCCGGTTGATAAATAGGTTTCTTCATGGTATTATCCTCTTCTAATGAGTTCAAAGTCAGAGACATTTCTGGTAACAGGCGCAAGTGGTTTTATCGGTTCTCAGCTTGCAAGACATTTGCACAATGAAGGAGCACATGTTTTGGCAGGAATGAGAGATCCGGATAAAGGAAAATTTTTGACTTCTCAGGGAATTGAAGTAGTAAAGTTTGATCTTGAAAAACCGCAGGACTTTCAACAAGTATTGCCACGAGTACGAACTATTTTCAATGTAGGCGCATGGATGGGAAGAGCACCTATGGGAACGGAAGAAGCGTATCTCAAGCAACAAAGGGGCGAGAAATTAACAAGACAAGAACAGTTTCAAGCAGAAGCATGGGGAACAAATGTCATTGGAAACAGAGATTTAATTGACGCAGCAATAAGAGCTAACGTTAGAAGATTTGTTGATACCAGCAGCGTTGCCGTATATGGTCTTCCTACAAAAGGAATTATTACAGAAGAGTCCCCTACTGCGCCTTATGATGCTTACTCTGAGACAAAGCTTGCATCAAAAGGGGTATTGTTTGAGAGAAAATACGAAATAGAGGTTGTAATAATTAGGCCGGCTCAGGTAATAGGAGAACAAGATAGCAGATGGACACTGCAGCCATTCGAAAAAGTAAGGGATGGTCAAATAGTCCTGGTAGGATCAGGAAAAGGAACCTTCAATCCAACATACATAGGAAATTTGGTTAAGCTATTTGAGCTAGCTTCGCAAAAAAGTGAAGCTGTTGGGCAAGTGTATAATGGCGTTGATACGACAATAACTTTTGGTGAATATGTCCAATATTTTGAAAGAATGCTTGAAATAGAAGCAAAAAGGCTTCGGGCGCCTTTATGGTCGGCTGTTCTTGCGGCGCGCGCTTTAGAATTTGTATCGCCACTAACGCGAATACACCCACCCCTATCGGGTTCTGATTTGAGATTTTTAGATGGCCAAGTTTCTTTCAGCAATGAAAAAGCCAGAAAAGAGCTTGGTTGGGTTCCTACAGTTTCAATTCCTCAAGCAATGGTCAACATTGAGAATTGGTTAAAGGAGACTGGAAAGTTGTCTTCCGCGTCTCGGAGTTGATATAGCTTCACAGGAAATCTATAGTTCGGAATCGAGTCCAAGCCGAGTATTTCCGATCCGGCTTAATTAGGATTCCGTGTTGTTTTTTTAGTCCTCTTTTGTTTTCTTCTAGGACTTTCCGATAGTCCTTTAGGGTAGTTTTTCTCTGTTGTAGAAATAGACAAACCATTTAAGAAAATATTCCCAGCGTTCTCTTTTAAGTCCTCTGTGAGCTAACCATCTTTTACCAAGGTGTCCGAATTGAGCTTCTATCTCATTGGTTGTTTTGGGCATCAAAGGATAGTCAAGGAATTTAAAACTTGTGTAAGGCAATTCCTGCAGGGTACGAACGGCTTTTCTTGGTCCTTTATGGATATGCCACCAATTGTAATTTATGTCATATCTTTTTTCTTTTAGAAATTCATTGTTTCTAGAAATCCAATCATTAAGTTTTTCCATCCACCACTTCAATGCTTCTTTCGATTCAATAAGCCATATATGATCAGCAATTCTTTTTAGTTCCTGAATACGGTAGTCTTTTGAATATCTTCCAATCGCACTAATAATACCTCTATGAAGGTGAGCAAGACATACTTGATGCGGAGTATAGGGAAATACTTCATTTACTGCGCTCACAATACCTGTTCCTCCGTCTGAGACAATACCTGTAAACAGATAGCTCTCCTTGATCTTTTTTAAATCTTTTTCAATTCTTGTTGCTGCTTCTCTTCCCATTGTTGATATGTGGAGAATTGTTAAATTTCCTGATTGCCTATACACCATTAAAACAAACCATCTTCCAAACCAGAGACCGTCTATTAAAAGAAAGGTTTGAGGAATATTAGATTGATCTAAAAGGGGAAGATCCGGAGAATCCTGCTCTAAGTATTCATGAAACTTTTCAACAAGATGCTGGATTGAATATCCTGAAAAAGAGGAAAGCATTTCATAAGTTAATCCCCAGAGAACATATTGCTTAAAAAGAGAAAACAGATAAACATTGGATTTCTTACTAGCTATTTGATGATAGATTCTGGTTACGCCACAGTTTGAACATCGATATCTCTTCTTTCCAGATGATGTTTTTCCCCATGTTGTAAGTTGTATACTACAGGATTTACATCTAGGACGTTTGTTGGCCACATCTTAGAACATTGTAACATAATAGATTACTAGGATAAGGAAATCGATTAATTATACCAACACGAAGGTTAATTAAGCCTCCGATCCTTATTTCTCCCTGTAAAATTCTTCAAGTGCGTTTCCGACATCATCAAGAGATATGTGTTTTGTTTTCTGTAATATATATAGATTATCAGGGACGGTATTAACTTCTTGTATTTCTTCAATCCCGGGAATTTTTTTATATGCCTCAAGAGGTGGACTTAGTAAACAGGAATTTGAAACATATACAATATGTCCGCCTACTTTAATAACCCGTAGAAATTCATGGGTAGCTCTAATACCCAATGGAATATTTACAATAGCCATAAAGGGATTAGGAGATGCCATGAGTTGGTCTGGATCTTTATGGTAGAGAGCATCAAATTTACCATCTCTAAACGGGAGACCCCAACTTATATCTTTCTCATAATCCTGGTAATAATAAAGACCACGTATTGAATCAGGCGAAGGCTGCTTTCCAAAGTGCTCGAATTCAAGTTCTGCATCAAAGTAGACAACTTTCTCAAAAATTCCATCAATTTTATCTGATCCTGAGCCTGGATAAAAAACCGTTTGGATATGGAATTGATCTCTTAATTGCGTAAGAGTTTCATCAAGAGTAGGACGATGTTCAATTACTCGCCGTGGAACTACTATTTGAGATTTCATCTCAGGCCGAGCAAGCTTTTTTAGAGCATTACGAAGCAGATTGGATGGTCTCAATCGCTCTGAAAATTCTGGCATAAAATCGATATTATATCAAGTATTGGATTGGTCGGCGAGTTTGTAGTAGGAGGTTTTGGTTTTGCCGAATTTTTCAAGAAGACCTTTTTTCACCAGTGAATGTAAAAGGCTGTGGGCTTGCTGGCGAGTAACTGATAAAGCATTTTGAATATCAGAGGTTCTTATTGCCTTTTTATCCAAGACGATTTGTAAGACTTCCTCTTCCCTAGACGAAACTATTACTCTTTTTTCTCCTTTAATTTCTTCAAGGCTTGTTTGTTTTAATTCATTTATTCGAGCCAGAGCCCCTTGAAGGGATACAGCAATTCCCTCCAGAAAATACTCAATCCACGCAGTGTTATCGCCTTTATCAGCCGTATGTAAGGTATCAGAATATAATTGTCTGTCTATATCATAAAAATCATCCAGTATAAAAAATTTGCTTACCTCGTAGTTGTTTAACAACAAATAATAAGTCGTAAGTATTCGGGCAAGCCTGCCATTGCCGTCGAAAAACGGATGAATATACGCGAATTCATGATGAAAAATTCCGGCTTTTATTAATGGGTGGATATCGCTTTGTTGACTTAGCCAATCATAAACATTTTTCAAAGCATCATCTATTTGGGTTGCAGAATGGAAAGGCGGGTTATGTTTGACTACGATTTCTACTTTTGTTTTATGTCCTACGAAAACAGGACCATTGCGGAATTTTCCCAAGCCTTCCCTTTCTAACCCTTGCATAAGGTCTAAATGGAGCTTTTGAGTCAGATCGGTTGAAATGGGCTTATGCTCTTTTGCAAGAACAGCGATTCTATTTAGAACCGCAAAATAATTTTTGACCTCTTTTTCGGATTTTGTGACCGGAATCTGATCGCCAAGCACAATATTTGTAACATCTTGCGGATTTAAGGGATTTCCTTCAATGCTTGTTGAATGATGAGTGGCAAGGACCAAATTTTCCTGCGATAGCTTCAAAGCAAGAGACGGGATCAGCTTTTCTGCAGTAAGCTGGCCATAAAGACGTTCTATTGAGGCTAGCTCATTTACAATCTTTGGTGTATACGCAAACTTAGGCTCAAACATATCGTTTTTAGACTATAAGGTACTTGTCATGCTGAATTTATTTCAGCATCTCGGATGAACCGGGATCCTGAATCAAGTTCAGGATGACACTTAATACATATCGTTATTATACTATACCACAAATCAATTGTCAAGGTATATGTAAATATAATTGTAAATACAGCTTTAGGAATTTAATTGTAAATATATTTGTAAAGGTAATTGTAAGCTTTGTTTTTATATACCGGATCGTAGCTATAATATCGATATGGGATCGTTACAGATAAGACGATCCAGTAAAAAGAAGATTTTAGCTTTGAATAACCGGTGTTTGTTGGTTTCAAACGTCGGGATTGCGTGTGGCTTGTCAACATTTGCTTTTTTAGAAAAATAATGTAGAATGCAAATGTATGTTAGGTGAGTTTGATAGAACGAGAGCAGAATTTGCTAAAAGTAGAGAAGTCGAACAAAGAGCAGCAGACAGTATGTGCAGAGTGATGTACGAACGCATTGGTAGCATGCTCCAAAAAGAGGGTAAGGGAGAAATCCATCCGGTAAAAGGATTTCTGCTTGAAATGTTAGAAATGGCGGGACATGGAGGTCTGGATTTTCAAGGTAGTTCAAAAGGCACTATGAGTCCTGAAGAGGAGACCAGCTACTGGTATTTATCACGAGATGTTGATTTTGATGGGGAAATGCATGAAGTAACAATTAGGGCATATGGCAACAAGGATCCTAATAAGGCAACAAGATCTTTTATGTGGATTGATGGAAGTCAGCATTTTATTGAGGTTTCAAAAGATCGTGGGGTGATGTGGGAGGAGGTAAAAAGAGGAAAACGAACTCATAATGTTCGTAAACAAAGAGCAAATATTGTAGAAGCGAGTTTTTTTGAAAACGTCCTCAACCGCTTTCAAACTCAAGTAGCAAAATCAGAATAGAAAAAGTTCGTTCTTAATTCGAATTTATCAAAGGTAGGATCATCTTTGTGAATCTTTTGTCTACATCTTGAGAAGGTAGTCTGATAAAAATATAAAGTTTACTTTGTCTTGATTGCGCAGGCGTTGCTTTGGGAAAATCAAGAACGATCTGAGGAAATTCGACCTCCTGATTAGTTTTTATTGATGATGCCTCTTGGTATCTATCAATATATCCATTGAAGTATTTTAGAAATGCTACGGTGGTTGCTGTGTTAGTTGACAGATAAGTGTGCGCATCATTGTCCTCAAGCGATATGCCAACGCTAACACCCTCTCTTTCTGAAAGCGAATTTATCTCGTAATTACCTCTTAAGGAAAACAGAAGTGCGTGTCTT
>Ga0209541_10000600_pt1 | contig 71206 bp, 67 predicted proteins | sample RifCSPlowO2_01_FD_184027 | JGI IMG/M metagenome (GOLD analysis project Ga0209541, IMG submission 184027) | Groundwater microbial communities from Rifle, Colorado - Rifle CSP2_plank lowO2_0.1 (SPAdes) (version 2) | ecosystem: Environmental > Aquatic > Deep subsurface > Groundwater | place...
CTTACTGATAGAAAAAAATGAATCATCTGTTGCCCAAGAGGGTATCCGAGCGTCGTTCTCTAAACGGCAAACAGCTAATTTATTTGGCAATATTAGTAGTGAAAGTTTTGAGTTTTCCATAGAGTAACGTTGATTTTAGGTAAAGTGTAAGTGGCATTTCGTATAACTGGTTTTTATCCAAACTATATACTACAATTTTAGCAAAAAGTTGTATGTTATGCAAACTTTTGGTATGCTTGAGTTATGGAAAATGTTTTAGACAAAACCAAGCGAACATTGCGCTTAAGGAACTACAGCCCCAAGACGTGCAAGGCGTACTTGCTCTACATAAAGAAGTATATCACTTTTTCAAAAGAAAAAGGATTGAAGGATAAACAAAAAGCGACTGAAGATTTTTTGCTGGAAAAACACAAGAGAAAGCAATCTCCACAAACGATCAATCTGGCACTGAACGCCGTGAGATTTCTCTATGCGGAAGTTTTAAAAGATCCGCAAAAAATTGATCTAAAATTTGCAAAAAGAAACAAGAAACTGCCAATTGTACTATCGCACGCTGAAATTGAGAGAATCATCAATGCTACTGAAAATGCAAAATATCGCCTAATGATTGCACTTGGTTACGGTTGCGGTTTGCGCGTAAGCGAGGCGGTTGCGTTAAAAGTTGCTGATTTAGATATTGATGAGCTTGTTGTGCACCTCAAAGGAGCGAAAGGCAAAAAAGATCGTATCAGCGTTTTACCAGAAAAATTACAAAATGATTTACGAAATTTGATTGCTGGAAAGTGTGCGGATGACTTTGTCTTTAGCTCAAATCGCGGGGGCAAGTTGACAACCACATCTTTGCAAAAGATGTTCCGCAAGAGTTTAGAAAAAGCACTGGTGAGCAAGTCCGCAACCTTTCATAGTTTGCGCCATAGCTTTGCCACGCATCTTTTGGAAAACGGAGTTGACGTACGGTATGTCCAAGAGTTGCTTGGTCATCAAAATATTAGATCAACTCAAATATATACACATGTGGCCAATCCGAAACTTAAAAACATTAAAAGTCCCTTATGATAAAAAATTCCAAAAAGACATTTCCCAACTGGCGGTCTCTTTACGAAAAAATTCGAACTATATTTCAAAGGTAGCCCTTCGAACCGCTCAGGGCAGACGCGCAATTTTCTCGCCCTTCAAACGAGTGAATAAATTTATTGGAAAAGACTCAATTCGTATACTTGCTTGCTGACACGCTTAAATTTTTGACGATGTTATCGCACCAGATTGCTCTGTCATCTTCTGCCGAACAGTGTATCCATAAAGCGTGATCTCCTCTAAGGAATACCTGCAATCCACTTGATATACAGGCAGGTACTGTTGGACCATTGTCAGGATTAAATGCTTTACAAACCTCAGGGTTTTCGGAATATTGTGTAGTATAATCGGAACCTCCCTGACTATTTTGAGAACCCATAACTTCTTTCTCCTTCAGTCGAAAAATAGAACTATCAGTAAGTTTATTATTGTTAATAATTACAGTATTCAATCTATTTATTATTGCCGTTCCGACACCCTCAAATGTGGGTGATATCTCTAGCTCAATATCTCCATGTTTTATAATCAAACCCTTATCCAGCGCGCCTTGGGGAAAACCCTGGTAATTTTTATATTCATTTTCGTCTCTTTTAAGTATAGTTACACTGTCGCTTGGCTCTTTATTAAAAGTAAAGGTAAAATCATAGCCATCTATTTTTATTCCGCCTCCTATAGCAGCTACATTCAATGTGATTGATTGTGAAACAGATTTAACTGTGGTTGGTTGTGTTGTTGGAATGTTTGTTGGAGAAACTGTCGCTTTTGGAGGGCTGGTCACAATTGGAGTGGGTAAAATATTACCATTGTCTGGAGTTTTATTTTGATTTTGTTTACCAAGATAGTAGCCACCCACTCCAAAAATTACGAAACAAATTAAAACAACCAAGCCTATCATTAAATAGTTTATTCTTGGTTTTTCTGGAATTGGCACAGGCTGATTTACGGGATTTTCCCCGATTTGCTGGGTATTTTGGTCACCCATGTTTATTTGACTTTCCATTTTTACCTCTAAGTAGAAGTCTATCATATTTGCAAAAATCAAGTACGGCACCAGCCGGGTACTGTTTGATATGAGAGAATGGTATATAATATTAGTTCAAAATATGGAAAATAATCTGCGACTAATCACAAGAAGAGAAGTCCCAACTCGTACTTTTAGAATTGAAGCTAATCTTGATGGTCAGAAAACTTCATACTTTCTTGGAGATGACAGTATGGCATCTGGTTTATTTGGGATAGCGATATTAAGGCAACTGGCACAGCAACCTAATATATCTAAAATTGAACTAGTAGTAAACATCGGTGATTTTTTCAAACAAAAATATCAGCATCTATATCGTAAAAGATAAATAGTTATCTTATCTTCAAGCTGTTTACTACTAAAAAATGCTTTATCGTGTTTCTTAGTAGGGATTTTCATGCCAAAGCTTCTTAAGGCTCAATAAATGGTATAATCTTAATTATTCAACTGGGAAAGATGGAAACAAGGAGAGGTGGCAGAGCGGTTGAATGGGCTAGTTTCGCCCCGAGATAGACTCGGGGCTGTCCCGGGTTTATCCCGGGACGAAAACTATGAAGTTTTATTATGTTTATTTACTTTTACTAAAAACTGGAGATATTTATACTGGTTTTACGTCCGATTTAAAAAGGAGATTAAAACATCATGAGAGTGGTGGTGTAGTATCAACGAAATATCAAAGACCTGTGAAATTGGTTCATTACGAAGCATACTTAGAGAAGGAAGATGCGCAGCGAAGAGAAAAATTTTTAAAGTCAAGTGACGGGAAGAAGTTGCTGAAGCAACAATTGTCTGTTCTTTTACATAAATACCGATAATTTGGAAGGTTGGCCGAGCGGTTTAAGGCGCGAGTTTCGAAAACTCGTGGGCGCAAGCCCTCACAGGTTCGAATCCTGTACCTTCCGCAATTTATTATCGGCGAATCCCACCCTCTCCGCAGCGTAAGTCCCGGTAAGCGGGGCAACGCTGCTGTCGCGTTTAAATCGATAGTATAATTGTTCTATGATAAAAAAATACAAAATATTTAATATCTCGCAAGTGCCATTTGAAGGTATTCATGATATGCCCAATTCAAGACAAACTTTGGCAACAAAAGATGATCTTGTTACTAACAATATAGATGCACTCACAAAAGGCACTCTTAAACCCGGGAGTAAATGGGACTGGCATAAGCACGATCAGTATGATGAATTAGGAATTGTTTTAAAAGGAAAGGGCAAGTTTTATTGGATGAATGAAGTTACAGAGTACAAAGAGGAAGATGTAATAGTTATTCCAGCAAATACAACCCATAAGTTTGAGGCTGAAGGCGACATAGATAGTGAATTTTATTTCGTTCGTATTAAAGTATAAACTTAAAAGCAAAATGGATAATTTTAAAACTCTTCCGGTTAAACCGGTCATTAAATTTTCCGATCTGGAAAAACTGGATATCAGGGTTGGCACTATTGAAAAAGTGAAAGATGTTGAGAAATCCGATAAACTAGTCCGCCTGATGGTCAATTTCGGTGAGTTTACCAGAACTATTTTGGTAGGTAGATATGAATAAACAACTGTTGAAAGACGCTTTGGTATGGGGATTTGTTCTTTGGCTGGTGGGCTATGCTCTTGGTATAATGCTTTTTGCTATTGTACCCGCTTCTTTGATCGGCTGGATCATAATGCCGATTGGGACAATTGTCACGCTTTGGGTTTTGTTTAATAAAATAAAAAGTCTGACGTTTCGGCACTATTGGTTTTTAGCAGTTATCTGGGCGCTGATTGTAATTATTTTTGATTACTTTTTCCTGGTGAAAGCGTTTAAACCCACAGACGGATATTATAAACCGGATGTCTATCTGTATTATGCGCTGACTTTTATTTTACCGCTTGTTGCCGGCTGGTACAAAGAAAGTACAAATACAACCAATGACAAATAAACCGCAAATTTTATTAATATTTATCAAGTTTTATTCGTATCTTCTAAACTACTTTTCCTATTTTTTTCTAACTTATTTTGCCTGCGAATTAGTGATCGTTATTATGACGGTAATAATTCAAACCAGGTTAGAAAAAATATTCTTCCTTTTACTAAGCTCTACACCCACTCTCAATTTATGGGGGAAAAGCAGTTTTCAAGTCGGGAAAGATGAGATTGTCACTTTTTTCTTTTTTTGGTCGTTTATTTTAATGATAATCCAAACCGGATTGCAAAAAATTATTAAATTTCAAATTAAAAGACATCTTTTCTTCCTATTTTTCACTGCTCTTCATTTACTGGCTTTGTATCGATTGCAGGCTACCGGTAGTTTTTTCTTAATTATTTGTTTCTTTTATTTTTCCTCTATTTTAAGCTATTTTATTTATAGAGCAATTAATCAAATAAGGCGATTTGTTGAAGGTGCCTTTCTCAAGCAATCATTTACAACTTGATAACTGACTTGGGGAGATGGGTAAGCTCAGGCAGGTCAGCTTCGGTGGTGGTGGCGATTGTTTGATAACGCTCAATCACCCCCAAAACCATCTTTTTATTTTTTTGGTCAAGCTCGGAAAAAATGTCGTCAAGTAAAAGCAGTGGCTTAATATGAAATTTCTCCTCAAGATAATCAATCTCGTTTATTTTAAGCCAAAAAACCGCTAATCTCTGCTCGCTTCGCGAGCCATACAGATGAACGTTCTCCTCTTTGCTCCCCTCTTTAAGATAAACGACAAAATCATCTTTCTGTGGCCCAATCAGCGTCTTACGATAACGCTTCTCTTTTTCTTCCACCGACAAAAGCGCAATCCGGTTAAACTCGTTTTTCCGGTATTCTATCCTGAACTTCTTGGAGTCGATGTTTGGGTGTTTATTTAAAGCATTGATATATTCCTCTCTTTTTTTGGTAATATACGCCGCCTGCTCCTCCAAGTATTCGTTCCAAAAAACCAGCTCCTCATCCAGATTGGGGCTGTGATAATGAGTTTCCAGAATCTTATTACGTTTGCGAAGAGCGTTATCGTAGTTTCGCAGCCTCTTTTGATACTCCACATCATAAGCGCAGATAACACGGTTTAGATAGTCGCGCCTCCGGTCGGGCGAGCCGATGATGATGAGGATATGCTCGGGAGAAAAAAGCACTGCCCTTGTCTGGTGATTTAAGTATAGATAATGGCTTTTGGCAGCTTTGTTAACGTAATATTTTTTTTCGATGTAACTGTCACGATTGTGAAGGGTAACCTGAAACAGCTGTGACTGACCTTTAGTTTGAAACGTCCCCTCGACCAGACTTTGAGTTTCCTCCCAAAGTAATAGCTCCTCCTCGCGCGTTTCCCGAAATCCGTTGCCGTAGACAACAAAATAAATTGCTTCCAAGATGCTGGTTTTACCCTTGGCGTTTTCCCCAACAATCAGAGTAAGCTGTGGATGAAAATAAAACTGCTCTTTATTAAGATTACGAAAATTTTGGATATTCAAGCTATCTAAGGTCATAGTATTTGATATGAATAATGATATTTTAGCAATCAGGCCTACTATTTTTTTTTCAGAAGAAAAACCGACTCAAAAAATAAAGGTAGCTTAAAAAACGAATTGCGCTGTAACACAACCTGTTCGTGCTGAAGAAAAAACTTCTTCCAAAATCTGGCAGTCAGCACATTGATATGTGAATAATCTTTACTGTGAAACCAGCTGATCCAGCTGTTTTCCCGCGTATAGATTTTATGAAGGATGTATTTTTTGGAAACGCGGACAGTCTGATTGACAGATTTTTTGATTTTTGACCTTTCCAGATGTTCTAACACATCAAAAGTCACCACCAGTTCAAACTGATCTTCTTTATAGGGCAGATCCACTATTTCGCCTCTTTTTAAGAAAGGCTTCACCGAGGGTACGGCCAGATCAAGAGCGTCTTGGGAAAGCTCAATCCCCCAAGCATCGATTCCAAACCGCCGCATCATTTTTACCAAACCTCCAGTGCCGCACCCCACATCAAGACAGTTGGCGGGATTCAAAAATAATTTAATAAGAAGGGCTCGGTAAAAATAAGCTATGCCGCGAAAAAAACGGCTGACAAGCGAGTCAGCACGAGTGAATTTATAGCTGGCCTTTTTACCGGCAAAGTATTCTCTGTCATAAAAACTGGCATCCACCCGATACGGCATAATCACTGTCCCCTTAAACTCATCGCCCTCAATGATACTTTCCAGATTTTGAAAATCTGAGCCGTTGGCAACAATTACCGTCAATTTCAGCTCACTGGCCAGATTGGCTGCCACCGGATCAAAAGGGGCATTGATGCCGGGTTTCCATTCTTTAGGGATTAGGTCATTAAGCTCAACCCAGGTTAATTTTTCGATTGCTCGGGCGTCGGGATGAAGTTTGGGATCTTTATCATAAACCCAATCTATATTTGATAAGTTAATAATCAAATTAGCTTTGTAATCACGGGCTAGATATACCGCATCGTAATCGGTGGACCAACCCGGTTTCCAGCCGGCGCCAATGACAATCGGTTCTTTCCAGTTGTGTAATTTTTTTTCGTAATTTTCAATGATGCGCGGATGGGCAATATCCTCAAAGATCGTTCTTAAAAGATGGGCGTTTAGGCGAGTAGCATGTATCCCCAGCCAATCTAAATCTTCCTGCGACATATCGCCAATCACTGCCTTGCCTGCATCAAGATAATGCCTGGCCGTGGTCCCGCCGCCGGCGACCAAAAAAAAGCGCTTGCCTTTTTTGACGTAATTTCGGATAAAAATGTTGAGCTGGCTTAAAAAATGGGTATCAATTCCGCCGTTGGGTACCAGTAGTGAGCCGCCGATTGAAATAATTATCGGTGGTTCTTTATAGTCTTGATTCATAATTTTAGCCCAAAAAAAATCCCGCTTTTTGCTCAAGCGGGATAAAGTTTACCCGTATTTTTGACAAATGAGAGTAAAAACAACAGCATTTTTTTGAAGCATATATTGTCATGTATTATAGTTAGGCTTTTGACAAAAATCAACTACTGAGATACAATGCATAAAGAATATGCGTAGATCGCGAATTACTATCACAGTTGATACTAACACATTAATGAAGGTCGATAAACTGGTTGATAAAAACCGCATCCGCAATCGATCACACGCCATAGAATATGCCCTCAATCAGTTTCTCAAATCAACGGTCACCAAAGCAGTGGTGTTAGCCGGCGGAACAGGCAGCAGCTTGCGTCCTTATACCTATGAAATCCCCAAAACGCTCCTCCCGGTAAAAGGTAAAGCGGTTTTGGAAAGACTCATCGCTAAGCTAAAAGCCAGCGATATCACCGAGATAATTCTTTGTATCGGCTATTTGGGAGATAAAATCAAAAAGTATTTCGGCGACGGCAGCAAATTTGGCGTAAAAATCAGTTACTCTGAAGAAAAAGAACCGCTCCAGACCGGCGGGGCATTGTTAAAAAACAAAAAACAACTGACAACCTGTACCTTTTTAGTGATTCATGGCGACATCTTGACGAACCTCTCTTATAATGATTTTATCGCCTTCCATCAGGAACAAAACCAGATTGCCACCGTGGCTTTAACCACAGTCGATAAACCCGACATGTTTGGTCAGCTCACGCTCCAGGGTACAAAACTGGTTCATTTTTATCAAAAAGCCAAACAAAAAACCATTAAAAGCCACCTGATCCACGGTGGAATTTATTTGTTTGAACCGGAAATTTTTCAGTATTTTCCCAAAAACAAATCCAGCTTCTCTTTGGAAGACGTGATTGAAAAACTGATAAGTGACCACAAGGTAAACGGCTTTGTGTTTGAAGGTCAGTGGTTTGAACTTGGCAGTGCCGAAAGCTACGAAAAAGCGATCAAGGAATATACCCCATGAAACTCAGATAATCCCGCCACCCAAGCCAAAAATCCAAGCAATCAACTTGACTATCACGTAGGATAAAACCAAAAGTACAAAGCCGATGATGCCGGTTGTAATTTTATTGCGGCCGGCACTAATTTTTTCCGGATTCCCCTGCGACATCAACAGATCATACCCGCCATAGACAATAACAAAAAATAGAACAACCGCCGCCAAGGGCAGCAAGAATTTCAGCGAAAGATTAATAATGTCACCAAGATTATTTATTCCAACTAACGGCCCCTGGATATTAACCGGCGGCACCGTGGGTTGGCCCGGTAGCGAGGTCGGCTGAATAATCAGTCCTTGAGCGAGTAGTTTTTCCATTACTTTTTAATTATCCGCTTCCAGAGCTCAAAACTGCCAATAATAAATAAATGAACGCCTAAAGACAGCGCTAAATATTTTACTAAAGCATATAAAATATTCTGCGCAATTACAACCAGATCGCGGCTTAAGGCAAATATCAAGCGGTAATCTATTTGCAGGACATAAGACAAAATCGCTAAAATCAGCAAAATCGGTAAGACATACACGCCGTCCACCAGGTCCTGTTTGGATGAAAACATCGTAGTTGAGATGACAAAAATCAGATAAAGAAATAACAGCCTGACCCCAAAAGTAACCTCATTTTGTTGCACCAAAAAAAAACTAAGCCAATAAAGACAAAATAAACCAATAAAAAGCGGCGCTATGCCCACCAATATACCGCGGAGAGGGTCTTTTTTTTCATAAAGCACACTTCCCAGCTTAATCTGATTCCCTTGCCAATCCGGAAAAATTGAGATCTCTCTTACTCTTAAAAAAAGCACTATTGCTACAAAAAAATGGCTTAATTCATGAATTATGGTCCCGGGCATAAACAGTAAAGCAATCAGACTATAAACCACTCGTTTGTTACGAAGGTAATGATGAAAGAAATGAAACAGCATGGTGATTGATCGCCTGGAAATCAAATGCAGAAAGATGAGTTCTAAGATGACAATAATGAAGATATTCCAATCGTACACTTTTTAAGGAATTGAATTAATAGATTGATTACGAAGGAGCCCATATAACAATAAAAGAAGTACGGACGCTGTAACAACACCCATTAAAAAAAGAACGATATCAGATATCGTCTTGTGAGATGATCGCTTGTCAAAAAACTCATCGATATTCAGCGGCGTAAAGTTACTTTCCATAAAACATTAGGTAACGTTAAATTGCAGACGGCCCTTGAGCGTGTTGAGCGTCAGTTGTGTCTTGCTCTGACTCAGCGCTTTTTGGAGGAGATTCATCGGCACTTTCTGCTGATTTTGGTATATTGTTGTCTTGCGTTTGCTTGCTTAACCCGTCCCATTTTTCTTCTTTGGCCGCGGCAATTTCCTGTACTTTTGGCGAGGCGCAGTTGGCGCAGATAGCGGTAGAGTTTGGTACCACTTCCGTCTCAAACTGCTTAGCACATGATTCGCAAACAAATTTCTTTTTTCCGCCGACTGCTTGATTTAAAGAATCTGAGGGAACCATCTCCACTCTTTCCACGTTAAAAGTAAACTCTTCACCGTTAAAATCAAGAATAATCGTGTCTCCGGCTTTTACTTTTTGGGCAATAATCAATTCAGAGATCGGATTTTCGACCAATCTTTGAATAGCTCTTCTTAAGGGTCTGGCGCCATAGATTGGGTCAAACCCCGACCGGACAATCTCTTTGATAGCTGAATCGGTGTAGGAAAATCCCAACTCCTGCTCCTCAAGCAGTTTTGACAAATCCTTTAACTGTAATTTAACTATCTCAATCATGTGCTCAAATTTCAAAGGCTCAAATACGATAACTTCGTCAAAACGGTTAATCAGTTCCGGTCGGAAAAACTTCACCAACTCAACCATGACTTTGTCTTTTATCTTCTGATATTTTTTGACGTCTGAGGCAGACTCTATTCGTTTTTTTTCACCAAGTTCTTTTTCCAGCGGAAAATCGGTGCCGAAATAATCGGCTAGTGTCTGTGATTTCCAGACCGGGTTGTTTTGTTCACGATGCCAGATATTGTTACCAACAATGATCACTTCGTGTCCTGACGGGGAAAAAGTATGGATATCCCAATGAGAAGTGGGCAGGCTCCCAGTATCTGATTTCTGGCCAATGAAATAATCCTTAAGAGAGCCTGTTTGCCAGTCGGCGGAACCTTCTTTCCTTATCCAGTAGCGATCTTTGTAAGTGACGATCTCTTTTTCGTCGGGTGTAAAGGCGTGAGTTTTCAGTTTGGCGGTAGGCAACTGTTCATCAGGCGCATCCGGCAGGGCATTGACCACTATCTGATCCTTAAAATAATCGATAAGATTGGTACCTTCCCAAACTTTGGCAGTGGTGGCACTTCGCAAAAATACCTGTGTGTCTTTGGTGATGACTTCCGTCCCTTTTTGGGAAATGGCGTGTGTATCATAACCTAAAATCGGAAACTCGTAGCGCACTTTTTCCGCCTGTGGATTAACCTCTGCTGGTTCCTGATCTTGATTGACATCTTGAGCTTCAGTCGCGACCAATTCCGGTTTTTGAGCTTCCATTTTTGCTTTCATCTCCTGGCCGGCAAAATACTCATGTAGACCAGATGATTGCCAGGTGGCCGGAGTTGACTGTTTGGCAACGGGTTGCCCAATATTTTGCATCGAAACAACATTGTCTCTTTCAAAAAATTTAGTGCCGATAGTGAGAATTTCGCGGCCGCGCGGAGAAAAAGTATAGGTGGAAAGAATCGGCGGCTCCTCTACCTGACCTGTATTGCTTTTAACCATTTCGTCCTGAATCATCTTGGTGCCCAGGTTTGAAGTACAGATAACAACTGTGTTTTTGAAAGAAATAGTCCGACCTTTATTGTCAGTCAGCCGACCGTCGTCAAGAATCTGCAACAGAATATTGAAGATATCGGGGTGCGCTTTTTCTACCTCATCAAACAACACCAAAGAATAAGGCTTACGACGGACTGACTCGGTTAACTTACCCCCATCTTCAAATCCTACATAACCGGGCGGCGAACCCAGAAGTTTGGCGACTTCGTGCCGCTCCATATACTCGGTCATGTCAAAACGGATAATCGCTTCCTCCTGATCAAATAAGATCTCCGCCAGCGTCTTAGCCAGTTCTGTTTTACCAACGCCCGTTGGCCCCAAGAAGATAAAACTGCCGATGGGCCGAGCATTGGATTTTAAGCCGGCGCGGCCCCGTCTAACAGCCTGTGCCACCGAAGCTACCGCTCTTTCCTGATCAATCAGCCGCTTATGCATGATATCTTCCAATTTGGCCAGTTTGTCTAACTCCGAACCAGTCATTTTGGAAACCGGTACACCGGTTCTTTTGGATACCGCTTCTTTGATGATGTTTACTGTCACATAATTGGTAGTTTGCGCTTTTTTCATGTTGTATTCGTCTTTTTTGGCGTTAAGTGTGGCCTGAATGTCGCTCAGCTTCGAGCGACTAATTCTGGCTTTGACCTTCTCCCCTCTTTTCTCATCTTCCCCAATCTCTTGTTCAAGTTGTTTTATGCGTACGTCCATTGAATTAATCTCCTCGGGAAGAGATATCAAGGGCAGTCTGACTGCGGCTCCTGCCTCGTCCATCAAATCAAAAGCCTTATCGGGTAAAAATCGGTCGCCGATATAACGCTTGGATAACCTAACTGCCGCATCAATTGATTCATCGGGTATTTTGACTCGGTGAAAGGCCTCGAAACGATCGCGTACCGCCTTGAGCATCTTTATTGTTTTTTCGGTAGTAGGTTCAGGAACAAGAACAGTTTGAAAACGTCTTTCTAATGCTCCATCTTTTTCGATATACTTACGGTACTCGGTGATGGTGGTGGCACCAATTAACTGCACCTCTCCCCGAGAAAGAGCGGGCTTGAGGAAATTTGAGGCATCAAGAGCGGTCTCATTACCAGTTCCTGCTCCGACTAAGGTATGCAGCTCGTCGATAAACAGAATTACCTGGCCTTTGCTGGCCTTAAGCTCTTCCACCACATTTTTCATCCGCTCCTCAAACTCACCCCGGTGGGAAGCGCCGGCAATCACACCGGTAAGATCAAACTGTAAAATCCTTTTGTTTAATAATGTCTCAGGCACCTGTTTTGCCACAATGCGCTCGGCCAAGCCCTCAACTACTGCTGTTTTTCCCACTCCCGGCTCACCAATCAGAACCGGATTATTTTTCAATCTTCGCGACAGTACATGCACTACTCTTTCGATGATGTCTGATATCTCTACCACCGGGTCAAGTTCACCGGCGGCGGCTTTGGCTGTCAGATCAATGGAGTATTGTTCAAGCGCACTTTTTTTCTTTTCCGGTACTTTCTGTTGACCCGTCTGGTCAGTCACGCCCTCTTTTTTGCCGGTCACTTTCTTATTCAAATCTTCTTTTTTAAGACCGAGCTTCACCAGTATCCTGGCGGCCGCGCCTTCTCCCTCGTCAAATAAAGCCAAGAGGATATGTTCCGGCGAGATAAATTCATAGCCCAGTTTACGGGCAAAAATCAAAGAGTTCCCGATTATTCTTTTCACTCTTGGGGATGGCTGCGGCGGGAATTTGCTGTTTTCCCTTTTATATACTTTAGTCAATTCCTGTTCCACCAGCTGTGGCGCGATCTTTAAATCGGTGAGCATCTTGAAAATCTCGCCATCAGTTAAGAGTCCAAACAGCAGATGTTCCGTGTCCACGATCGCATTTTGCAACTCTTTGGCTTTGTTGGTAGCGGCCATAAATACCCGGTTGGAACGTTGAGTCAGATGAGTCATCACATCAAGATCATTGCGTTTTTGCTGATTGATATTGGAGTCCAAAGAAGCGCCCATTTTAGGAGGATTGACGGGCGGCGGCGGTCTGCCGACACCATTGTAAGCTCGACCGCTCGGCGGATTACCTACGCCATTATAGGATTGAGCTGTGGTAGTCGTTTCACTGACAGTTTGACTTGCCAAACCAGACTGATAAGCGGCGCTTGGTGCTGGATCGCTTTTTCCATCTTGGCTTGCATCTGCAGGCTGTTTTTTTATAAAATCAAAAATACCGGACATAGTTTTATTATGAAGAAAAAATTATAACTTGTCAATGGCGTTACTTACCGCATGAAAAAATATCTCATCGTTTTTTTGTTGATCTTTTTTTTAATTCTGACGTTCCTTCTTATATATTTCAGCCGGGAAAAAATCTTCACCCAAAAAACAGAAAACCCTAAACCAGAAATTAATACCACCGCCACTCCCTACCCATCTGGTGGTTCTTTTAATACTTTATTAAAACAAAGTACCCTAAAAAAACTGCAGACCCTCCCCCCGCTATCTACGGCTAATGTGGCGGTGTTTTATTCGCCGGAACTGCAAAAAATGGTAATACTTTTAAAAACCGATCAGGCGGCGACTGATCTGCAACAATGGGCAAAAGACAATAATTTACTGACCCTTATCAAAAATCCCGATTATTTTACCACCATCGATCTGGCGACAAAAAAAACGCTCTCCGACCAAGAAAAAGCGATCCTTGCTAAACTAAGATCTACCGGTTATGAAGACAATAATATTGCCATTTATTACAATGAAAATCTGCAGACGTTTGTGGTCGATAAAAAAAAGGCCAATTCTAACGCGGCGGTAACTCAATGGGCTAAAGATAACCAACTTGACGAACTGATCAAAGATCCTAATATTTTTGTGCAACACCAGATCGATCCGGCTGTACCCACTCCCACCCGCATCCCCCTCCCCACTTCCATACCACGCATAACTGACACTACCAGCGAAACTTATAAAAAGCTAAACCAGAAGTACGTTGATTATTTCCATACCGCGCTTGACCTGTTTGCCCGAATAAATGGCTCATCAGAAACCAGCCCTTCTCTTCCACCTGATATCGGTCCTAGCTCTTTACCGCCACCTCCCACAACTGATGATGCTACTTATAATCCTTTTAACACTGGCTTAGCCCTTAAAGCGATTATCCAAGAGGCGGGTGAGAAAGTAGAAGTGCCTTGGAGAATTCTGGAAGCCTTTATTCGGACGGAAACTGCTACCAATTCATTACCCGATGATAAAATACTGGAATATTCTCAACCAGGAAATCATGCGCCTTATTCTCAATGTTACATCAATTCATGTGGAGCTTGGGGAATCGTTCAGATATTGCGAGGTTATCGGCTTAACGATACTTCGCAAGAAGATATATCAACGAATCGTGATTATAACTGTTTGAAATGTAATCCCGGAGTCAACCGATGTCCAGGTAATAATCTGGATGTTTGGAATGGCCAACTACCAAGATTAGGAATCAAATTAAAAGACTCGGTCAAAATTTATGGTGGATCTACGGCAGAACCTAATCCGTGCAATTATCGTGATATTATCTTTGCCACAGCTGCCCATTTAAAAAATAGTAGTGGGGCTACCGATCCAAATACCTGGACATATGATCAGGTAAAAAATGCCGTATGTAATTACTATGGCTGGGGAAAAGATGGAAATGGAAATTATAAATGTACTACAACACGATATGCTCATATTAACAATAAAACCTATGTTGGTTTTGTCTGGGACCATTATCAAAATAGCTTAAACAATCAAGGATATATTGCTAACAATCTGTCTCCTATTCCTATCTTAGCTTCTAACTCTATCCAACAATTAGTTGATAATATCAGAGCTAACTGTACTTATGCTGGTGCTATTGGGAGGGTAACATATTACAACCGTTCCTGTTTAAATCAAGGGGTAATCAATAACGATACGCGTAAGTATATCAACTGTGAATTGACAAAAATGATGAATAATAAAGAAAGTAATTTTCAGTGTGTCGGTTTTGTTAAAGGAACGGATGTTGAACTTTATAAAACTTCTCCTGATAAACTGTGTGGGTCATACGGTAATGCAAAAGATTTAAGCCTGCCCGATTATCGACCAGTAACACGAACCGATGTTGATACTGTTCAAGTAGGTTATTTACCACGCTGGAGTTTTGGACGTTACGGCCATGTTGCTTATGTAATGGAAGTTTATAGTCCCACCAGATTTAAAGTTGCCGAAGCTAACTGGGGAAAACGGGGCTTAGTGCAAACCCGTATCGTCGTTCTTGATAATAATCCTGATAACCCTGATAATAATATTAAAGATTGGCTAGTAAAAAATTTCCAATGAAAAAAACAACCATAATCATCGTCATCTTAATTATTATTGCATTTATTCTCTTCTTGTTAATCTATTTTTTATCAAGAAGATCGCTCCCAGAAAAAAGACAACCTAACGCTACACCCACTACGGAACCTATTAATTATAATGCGCCGCCACCGGGCACTGCGGAAAAACAAGAACAGTTTCAAAAAACCGAGTATCCTGATGCTTTTCTGGCAAATATTACCCCCTATCAAAATAATTTTTTTTCCATCACGTCCGATTTTACCTCGACTCCGACCGAACATTTTTATTTTACTATTCGTTTCTTAAGTTCCGACAAAGTCGCGGCTCAACAGTCAGTGCTCCAATGGATAAAAGGTCAAGGCTTGACCGACCAGCAAATTCAGTCCCTTGACTTACGGTATGAGTAAATATACCCATCGTAGTTCAATTTGCGAAAGCAAGTGGACGTACGGAGGGTTATGCCAAGTCAGACTTGGTTATGCCGCTGAAAGATTGAATATATTTTGCAATTTCATCTGAAAGCGGTATAGTTGCTTTCATTGACAACTGAGTTAAAGATAATCTACAATGAATTTATGACCAAGGTCTACCGGAAAATCCTCACTTACATCAAACGGACAATTTTCATGTCATTAATTTATCTAGTGATCATCAATGCATTTTTGATGTTTATGCCGGGGTTACAAAAAACCTCGGATAAAGATTCCCTGCAATCCTTAAGGAAGATGGTCTATGGCTATATCAACGATAAAAAACTGACTAGTACCAAAGCCGGCCGAACTCAAGTTAAGATCTTTCAAGCAATCCTCTGTAATACCATTGGTGAAGCCTGTACTAAAAACGCCAAAGACGGTGATAAAAATCATGATGGTAGCGTTTTTGGGATGATGACAAATCTGATAACAATGCCGCTTGGTTATCCGCCCGCCTCAGGTTCGATGTGGGCTTATAAGGGCCTGGAAAATGTCGGCTTTATACCAAAAACGCAAGCGGCCGGCATCGGTTTTTATTCTTTTCATACTTTCCAGCCAATCTGGCAGGCTTTTCGCAATGTCGCCTATACGATCTTAGTGCTGGTAATTGTCACAATTGGGTTTCTGATCATGTTTCGCACAAAAATCAATCCGCAGACCGTGATTGGGATTGAGAATGCCCTGCCCAACATCGTCCTGACTCTGATTTTTATTACTTTTTCCTATGCCATTGCCGGCTTTCTGGTGGATCTAATGTATATACTGATTTTTTTAATGTTTGGAGTTTTTGTCTCATCCGGTGTCAAGTTTGGTGTTGCGCCGGCTTCCATGGACTCTCTTGCTAATTCATATCTGGTCAGTATCGGCGGCGTTGGTCTTTTTAAATCAATGGCCGAAGGTTTCTGGATCTATATCTCGGGTCTAAATAATTTATACAACGTTCTTCCCGACATGGCCAAAGGAGTATTACATCTTGCCAACGATGGACTGATTATTTACTTTGCCCTGGCTGTGATGAGAGGACTATCGGAACCTATCGAAAAATTATTAGGCCGTCTAACGGCTACTCCTTTAGTAGCTACGTTGAATTTTGCCGCAATAATTTCTATTATTTTAACTCTGTTCTTAGGCGGAATCCTAGCCCCTCTTTTACTCACTATTTTAACGATCTTATTAGTAATAATCGGCCTGCTTTTTTTATATTTCCGAATATTTTTTCTTTTGATCGGCGCTTATATTCAGATCACCTTGCAGGTCATTCTGGCGCCGCTACTGATCTTACCCAACGCGCTACCCGGACAAAATAGTTTTTGGACATGGCTGAAAAGACTGTTTGGCTATCTGTTAGTCTTTCCTTTGGTAATCTTTTTTCTACTTCTTATCAAGGTGATCTTTAGTTTAAGTATAGCCGTACCTGATTATAGCTTTTCCATGCCGCTTCTTACCGGCCTGCACACCAATGCTTTCATAGCGATCATTGCCGCCATTATGCTGGTGATGATTCCTGATCTGGTTAAAACCGCCATCAAACCGCTAATTGGTGAAGGAATACAGCTGGGAGCCGGTGCCTTATTTGCCGGAGTTGGCGCGGCCGGCGGATCAATCTTTCATAATTTCTACCAGTTTGCAATAATTCAACCTCATTTAAAGGGAATATTTGGCGGGGCTAAGGAAAAACTCCAGGGATATGCAAACCGACTAACAGGTAAAGGTTAATGTAAAAAATTACACTTCTTTTTAAAAATCATTTATGATAGTCCGGGTATTCTAAGGATATTAACTCCAATTAAGCGCAAGATAAAAACTGAGAATATTATCAGCATCAAGCCCACGATACATGACGTCAACTGCTCTTGAGTAGCTTTCAGACGCTCGGCATTACCGGAAGAAGTTTGCAAAATAATCGCCGAATATATGACGCATAAAAACGCAATCAAACCGGCCAAACCAACTCCTACACCTAGGACATATTTAGTGACAAATTTTGTAAAATCAACCGGTATACACCCCATTGCTGTAAAAACGCCACCATCATCATGAGCACAATCAATACAAGCTTTTAGCTCATCTTCTTTGAGATTATTACCAGTAAATATATTACAGCATAAATCCTCCATCCGTTTATTTTCTGAGCCAACTCTTGTTAAGCTTTGCTGCACAGTTTGTCCATTTGGCGCTAGTGGAAATACTTTACAGTATTTGTCATAGATGATATCAGTCGCTGCACTTTTTACATCACTAGCTCCAGCGACATTACTTTGTACCGATGCCTGTTCTTCTGAATACTGGGAAGGTAATAAACAATGACACAGATCCGGATTTGAGTCAGATGGTTCACCGCCAAAAGGACACTGATTATTAAGAGGAGCTAAAACACTATCCAGTAAAGGCAAGCCTACTCCTACTAATGACTTTATTAAGTTAATTCCGATGGAAAATTTTGGATCGATATTTGATAAATATGGATTTGTATCAATTAAACTCATACTAACCGGAGGACAACAGCTTGTTTGCGCTGATAATTGGGGGTCAGATAGAGGGTTTGATACCATATAAGTATCTTTTTCCATTGGTAAACCGCAAGATATTGCTTGTAAACTTAAAGGAGCTACTGCTTGTGGGATTAAGTTGCCTGTATCGTCTATGGTACTGGATAAAGGTACATCATAGCAATCTCTAGCCCGATTACCCGACGTCTTATAACTAAACATATTGACAATTTTTGTATCGCTTAAAAAAGCGACCGTTAGATCATTAAGACAGCTCTTTCTCTGATAAAAATTATCACCCAATATCTGATTGGCAATAAACTCTGTTACAAGAGTCGTGTTATTGCTCTGATATTTCCAAATGTCTGAGGTACATGCGGTGTTGTCATACTTATTGATAAATAATGCTTTGGCATACTCAGGTGCACAACCTTCACCAGTAGGGGGAGAAATTGAGGGAGCGACTATATCGGCATTAAATTCAGCAAACTTATTTAAGTAAAGTTTATAAAGATAAGCTTGATGATCGCTAAGAAACCCTCCTTGACTAGCACTATATTCGTGCCCAGGAAAATAATCTAATATAGTTAGCTCGTTGAATGACTCCTTACAAACTGGATAATTGCTATAAAACCTTGAACTTTCCCCATTAACAAAAAGTATTGCGCAATTTTCTATACCCGTTTTCTTTGGGTCGCATTTGTAAGCGTACATCGTCGAAGGGTCCTTTTCAAATTGTTCGTAGATAAACTTAGCCGCATTTAAACAGTCTTTTCCTTCAATCTTTCCTAACGTTTTAGTGTCATATGTTTTCGTTAGTTCAGAGTCAAAAACTTTAACATCAAAATTCGGACAATATTTTTTTAGATCGCTACTGTCTTGCCCTCCTTGTAAGTCTTGATGTAACCAATCAAGAAAAGTCTCTAAACCTATTTTCCCATATCGTGTGATAAATTGATATACTGGCATCTTATCATAAATGTCTTTATATACCTGTAACCCCTCCGGTGAACAACAGAGTGTATCTTTACCGCCAACTGCACAAAATTTTAGTTTTGTTGTCGAAGTATTTGGCTCTTGCTGCTGTGCATAACTTTTTACCGCAATAACTATCAAGGCAAAAAATAAAATTATGACTATTTGAATGTGGAGATTTTTAAATAAACGCATACTGTCATTACACTGAAAAAAAGGGGAAATTGCAAGGAGATTTCTTTAAAAATGTTTTTTACGAAAGCTTGATTTCTTTGAAACCTTGTTTGGCGGCTAAAGCAAGGATTAATCCCGCCACTATTACAGCTAATAAAATACCATTCTTTAACCATACCTCCTTTTTCCCAGCGCCGGCGGCTTTGCGCACCCCTTCTGAAGAGTCTTCGGCCAGAAAATCCCGCTCGTAAAAAGTGGTATCTTTTTCTATCTGTCCTAATAATTTTTTCAACCAGCGCTGTTCTTTTAACTTGGCGCCAACTGGCAATTCATCGTATTTTATTTCTTTGTAGCGTCTTTGGTCTTTTGGCGTATACTGAGGCATAAGATACCCTGTTGAGAACACGGAAAGAAATTTATATATCTCTTCCCGTCCCATATCGTGCGCCCAGCCTTCATCAACAAACGCATGACCAATCGCAGTTTTTTTTCTGGCAAAATGGGCGGCGGTCCGGTCAACCAGCTCCCGAAAGCGATCGTCGCGCCTTAACATCAGTACCGCGTACTGAGCGAATTCTTTAGTCATTGTCAGCGCCATATCTTCATCTTCTGATTTGAATTTAGTTTTCATTTCGCTGATCCGATCATAAATCGGTTTCCATTTCTCCTCCCCTTCACGAGCCGCCGGTTTGATTAGAGGTAAAAACCCGCCCTCACCCAGATTCATAAAGTAGTTATGCACCTCCTCAGCAGTCACCACCATCCGGCCGGCAGTACGGGCCACGGTTTCCTCACCGGTAGCGGCCCGGTAAAGCAGTTTACCAGCGGTATCGGATAAGAAAGTCATCCCAAACTTCCCGTCTTGCCATGCTTTGGCAAACCAGACGTTTCTCTCTTGGATCTTCCGGTTTCTTGCCCGATCATGAAGCGCTCGATATTCAGCTGCTTTTTTTGGATCAGCGTTTCCTTCAAGATCTTTTCCCTGGCTCCAATTATTTTCCAGTTCGCTTTCTTCCGGCTTGGCCTGCAGTCGGTTAGTTAACTCTTCATATAGCTTAACTGCCCTATCGACACGATCCGCATCACCCGCCTGAGTATATCTGGCTTGTAATACCTGCCTTATATATTGTCTGTCAATAACATAACCGGTTTTACCTGCACCGATAGTGATACTGCTTCTGTCTTGATTGATGTCTCCATAGATATTAGTCGAATTAGTAGCTCGCAGTTCATCAATCTTTACCAGTGAGTCCATCCGGGCGCGCTGCTGGACAAAGATCAGGTCATCAAGCGCCTCATCCCATTTGGCATAATCAGCTTGCGTACTGCCCCAGATCGCTCCTTTTTCCGGATCAAAAAAACAGTCATACAGCTCTTTTTGCAGGGTGATGCCATTTTGGGAAGAGCGGGCTCTTTCCGAAAAAACAAACTCCAGCGGTGTCCGTTCATGCAGCATCACCGTCATGGCGTTATAGACATGCTCCATCAGCATTGCCTTTTTGTCAACGCCTGATAGCGAGCTTTCCAAAATCCGCGATTTTATCCGGTTCCAATATTCGTTTTCATTGGTAAAACCTCCGGCAAAACTTCTGCCAACGCCGTCGCTAAAATAGCGCCGGTATAAGAATTTATAAAACTTTTCCCACTCCGGCGCGCGGGCAGTAAGCTCTTTAGCATCCAGTTTGCCAAACAGATAGTTTTCCGAATAGACTTTCACGGCGTTAATGCCGATATTTTCCAGCGACTTCCATGTTTTGACAAATACGCCGTCCACTGCTTTTATCTTATCAGCTCCCTTATCAAAATAATCCTCAATCCAGTGCACCATTGAGGGCATCAACCGCCAGCCGCCAACCATATCCACGCCACCTTGTTTGGTGATATTGGTCATGGCGATAATCTGTTCCGCATCTTCAAAGTCCTCATCGCCAAAATAGGCCAGATTGCCGTATCTAAAAGAATTTTCCCAATGTTTTTTTCCCCGCTCAATCAGACTTTCATGATCAAAATTTTTAAAGACCCGATTTCGCGGCAGCCAGATCATCCCTTTCATCCGAAAATCACCGCCCCAGCGTTTGGCTTCCATCACATAGTCATAAACTGAATTGTGGGCAAACGGCGACTCGCTCAGATAAGTAGGTTGACCGGTATCGGTAAGAATCGGATCGGCATAACTGGAATACAGCTGAAACATAAACTCTTTGCCAAATGACTCCATCCGCGCATGATAAAAAGCCCGGCTGATTGCCCACTCCGGTGCCCGGCCTTTATAATAGGCCAGCAGTTGTTCGCGCGCTCGGCTTTCCGGAGCGTTAAACGGACTTAATGGGTCTTTTGGGTCTTTCATCAGCTCAGCTGCTTTCTGCCAGCCATATTTGGCAAAAAAGCGTTTGTACATCGGCTCCAGGCTCAGTCTGGCTGCTTGTACCATATCGTTAAAAGGAAGCGAGTATAATCGGTCAAAAGTTTCCATGTCGATGTCCTGTTCGGCATAATTTTTGATGGTTCCAAACAAACTGCCTTGTCGAGGGTCAGTTGGCTTTTGGATAAGATAGCGGAAGTTAAATCCATAGCGATACATCCCGCGCTCGGTCTTGGCAATCTCACCCAACGAGGAGACAAACCGGGTAATCGGCGCGCTCTCCAGTTTATTGGTTTCTACATTGACTTCCATCAGTCCTTTTTTTCTGTCAAATATTGTTTTAGTCTCATGGCGAAAAACCTGATATGGAGTATCATCAACAGTCTCCACTTGGGCAACATCAGTAGCTAGAGTTGTTAATTTTTTATAAAATGCATCGTACTGCATTTGCGGATTCTCAAAAAAACCACCAATATCGCGGGCCGTAGCATCAAAATCTTTATCTTTCTGATTCCTTAGTGTGGTGTCATAAATTCGATAGATGACGTATTCAATAGTCTGATGAATTTTTTTAGTTACTGCTTTAGCTGCTTGTTCATCATTAGCAATATCAGGATTCTGTCTCATCTTACGCATCTCGTCTATGTAATATTTCCTTAAGGATTCGCCTGATTGTAGAGCTTTATAAAATTCACGCGCATTAATATCATCCGGACTACCAGTAGAAAATTTTTCCAATAGTTGGCTTTCTCCTTGAGACATTCTACCTTGTAATAAATCTGGGTTTATCTGAAACTCTCTCATAAACTGGGCGATCTCTTCTTTGGAGTCGGTGGTCTCCGCTACCTTTGCCATTGCACCAACAACGCGGTTAAACAGTTGTGGATCAATTGCACGAAGTCGAATTAAATCTAATTTTTCCAAAATCTGCAGGGGGCGGTATGAGCCGGTCAGCGCCCGATTAATCAATTTATAAATATATGGTGAAGCCGTCGCACTGATGCTGTCTGGATCTTCAATTCGGTCAGTCAACTCCTCTAAGATCCTAGCGTTTCTGTTGTTTGGAGATTGTGGCGCTGATTGGGCAATCAGCTGAGGTTTATGTTTAAAAGCTTTAAGAATTTCCTGAACCCAAACTTTAGTTGTCTGCACTTTGTGTTTTGGAGCGTTCTCATCTTGAATATTTCCCTCATAAGTGCGTGGCTGATTTTGGTCGACTTTCTGATTGGTGACCTGTTCTGCCTGGACCGCCTGTTGGGCAAGATCTTTAAAATCAGAAACCAGTTTGCTACCCTCGGCTGCCGCCGGATCTTTTTTTTGGTTGGCTTTGGCGGCGGTCTCTGCCCTTTTCTGGTCAATATACTGCTCTTCATCGCGAGTCAGCGGCTCCTCAGGTTGGGAAGTAAAAACTTCTTGATTGGGTGGTGGTGCACCATCATCTGGCGGCAGACGTTGTGCCGGTGGGCCGTTTTCCGGTTGATTGGGAGGAGTCATTTAAAAATTATATACCCATCGTAGTTCATTTTGCAACAAAAAATGAACGTACGGAGGGTTATACCGCAGAAAGCGGTATACCATCTTTCTTTAATACACAACTATCTCGCGGATTTTTTCGACGGCTGATAGATCGTTTGCCAGACTTGATTGACTAATGTGATTGTTAAAGAAGAGTTACGAAAGTACTCGCCCATCTGGCAACTTAAACAGGTCACTTTGGTGGTTAAAAAGATCAGCAGATCAAAGACAAAAATCAGTGGCAATAAAAGAAGAGTTGATAAATAAACTATTTTTTTGACCATACCTTTTTATAGTCAAGGTTTATTCTTCGGCCTCTTCCGGCTTTGCCTGGGCTGATTTCCGGTCAATGACCAGCCGGCGGTCCCGCCCTTCACCCACCGAGTAGGTCGTCAGCTCAGAATAATTGCCGGTAATATACTCATGCATGATCCGCCTCTCATAAGAGGAAAAACCCCGTAAGTACGACGGCGCCTGCGTGGCCTGGACTTTTGCCGCTGCCTCGGCGGTGATATGATTGAGTCGTTCTTTCTGCTTTTCCCGGTAATCGTTGACGTTTACTAAAATATCACAGTTTTCCCCGGTCTGTTTATAAAGTATTACTTCCAAGATTTTTTGCATGGCGCGGATTGTTTCGCCGTGACGGCCAATGACCGCCGGCGCCTCATCTTCGGTTTTGACATTGATGTTGTAGATGCCTTCTTGCTCAACCACCTCCATCTCATAAGAATCGATCATTTTTTTTAGTAATTCAGTGGCCTGGGTTTTAATTATTTCTTGTTTATCCATAAAAAACTATAAATTGATAATGTTTATTTTTTAACTGCTGACTGCCCATCTGGTTTTTTCATTGTCGCATGCTGGATTATACTAAAGATCGAAAAAATATTCCAATACAGTGAAAGACCGATTGGTAAAGTGTATGAAAAATAGCCAATCATCAAAGGAAAAAAATATTTCATCTGGGTATTCATTGCCTTTTGAAAATCTTCGCCGGTGCTTGACTCTTTTTTATCTTTGTTTTTTGAGTCTTTCTCTAAAGATAGCTTCTTTTTTTCATCTGGTTTTGAGGTGGGTAGCAGGGTGGTCTGGGCCTGAAAAAACTGTAAAACAGCAGTTATTATCGGTACGGACAAATAATACCAAACATGGGCTTTGGCCGGTGATAAGGCCAGATTAAACCCAAAAAACCATGGATCAATCGAGCTGATTTTCAAAAACGCGGCATAAAGCTCCTTATTAATTCCAGTTATCACTTTGGTGGTTGTGCCATTTAAAAGGAACCGTTGCAGGGTTTGATAAAGACCAAGAAACAATGGTATCTGAACAATTGCAAACAAACAACCGGAGGCCGGATTGATACCAGCCTCCTTATACAATCGCATCTGTTCCTGCTGTAGTTTTTTGGGGTCTTTTTTATGTTTATCCGAAAGACGGTCAAGATGAGGCTTTAAATCCTGCATTTTTTTACTGGTGTGGATCTGTTGTTTAAAAAACGGGTGCATTAACAGGCGAACGCAGACCGTGAGTGCGATGATGGCAAACCCAAACGCCCCTGGCAGATGCACCACCAGAAACAGTTTATAAAATGCTACTAAAATATTTAAAATCGGCTGGATAATGGCGGTATTAAATAAAGTGCCAAGCATCGACATAGGAAAAAATAAAATATAACTGTAAAGTGTTCAAATTGGAGCCTCAATGGGAAACGGTGAGTTTTTTCCGACCTTTTGCTATTCTTCTCTTGATGACCAGCCTGCCTTTTTTAGTCGACATCCGTTTACGAAAACCGTGCTTGCGTAACCGTTTTATTTTTTTAGGTTGGTTTGTCCTTTTCATATTCAATATATATTAACATTTAACGCTATTGCAAAACAATTCGTAATAAAATCAGCTGATGCTATTTTCTATAATTGACTTATCTTCTCCGTGAAATACTTGCCAGACTGCTTCAGTGACAAACGGCATATAGGGATGGAGCATCTTAAGATTTTCCAAATAAGCTTTTTTTAAAGCACTCAAAGCTTCTATCTTACCACTGCGGATCGCTTCTTTCAACTGCTCAATATAATAATCAGCTAATTGATGCCAGAGAAATTGATATATCAGTTCCAGCGCCTTGGCAAAATGATATTTTCCCATCTCCGTATGATATTTCTTTTCCAACTGCTTTTGTTCTTTCTGCAGCTGCTGCAATATTTTCAAGTTAGTTGAATCTAACTTTTGACTTTTGATTTTTGATTTTTGACTTGATTTGATGTATCTTCCAATGTTCCAAATTTTATTAGCAAAGTTACGCATCCCGACAATTTTATCTTCCGGAAGTACCGTGTCATTGCCTTCTTTTGTCCCAAAAATCAGCGCTGCCCGCAGCGCATCTGCCCCGTATAAGGCGACCATTTTTAGCGGATCAATCACATTACCTTTGCTCTTGCTCATTTTAACGCCTTGTTTATCTCTCACCATTCCGTGTAAAAACACCTTCCGGAAAGGTACTTGCTTGGTGGAAAAATAGCCAATCATGATCATCCGCGCTACCCACGGCCGCAAAATCTCATAGCCGGTTTCCATGACTGAAGTAGGATAATAATATTGATAAAATTCGGGAGAGATCGTCTGCAGCGTAGCAAAAGGCCACTGGGCCGAGGAAAACCAAGTATCAAAAGTGTCCTCGTCTTGCTTTGCATCTTGACCCGCGCAGATTTGGCATTTACTGGGTGGTTTTTGAGACACAAACCATTTTTTTTGTGAAGCGCAAAAATAAGCCGGAATCCGGATTCCCCAGACCACCTGTCGGGAAATATTCCAGTCAATGAAATCATCAAAAATTCGGATTAATTGTTTTGTAAAACGTTTTGGATAAACGCTGATTTGCCCTGCAGTTATCAGGCGTTTGGCTTGGTCGGCTAAGGGGCGAATCTTAATATACCACTGTTCTTTGGGTAAGGGTTCCAAAGTCCGGCCGCAACGATAACAAACTTTGATTACCAATTTATGCGGTTGAATTTTATCTACCAGGTGCAGTGCGTCAAGCTTTTTTAGTGTCTCCTCACGTGCCGCATTCACCCTCAAGCCATCTACCACACCCGTGTTTTGCATCTTGCCGTCAAAACCGATTATCACCGGATAACTTAATTTGTGCGTTTGCGCCACAGCAAAATCTTCAAAATCATGAGCCGGAGTCGCCTTGACTGCACCGGTGCCAAATTTCCGGTCAACGTGCTCGTTGGCGATAATTGGGATTTCTTTATGGATTAACGGCAAAATCACCCTCTCACCAATCAGATGAAGATAGCGCTTATCCTGAGGATGAACCATTACTGCCACATCGCCATAAAGTGTCTCAGGACGGGTGGTCGCAACCGTAATAAAACCACCGGTTTTTAACGGATATTTCAGATAATACAATAATCCTTCATTTTCTTTATCGGCTACCTCAATATCAGAAAAAGAAGTCCCGCAGTGCGTGCAGTAATTTACTAACCGGTGAGCCCGATAAACCAGCTGGCGATCAAATAAGTCCTGAAAGGTTTGATAAACAACAGCCACTACGTTTTCATCAAGAGTAAATTTCTCTTTGGTCCAGTCTAGACTAAAGCCCAGCTGGCGCATCTGGCCACGGATGACATGTTTATTTTGCATGACAAAATCCCAGATCATCTGGTAGAGCGTATCGCGATCATAGTCAAACCGACTTTTACCTTGCTTTTTAAGATGTTTTTCAAACACAAATTGGGTTTCAATACCGGCGTGATCAAGCCCCAAAAGCCAAAAAACCTGTTTACCCTGCATTTTCTGATATCTGATCATGATGTCCTCATAAACAAACATGGCGTGCCCCAGATGCATGGCGCCATTGGCATTGGGCGGGGGCAGAATAATGGAAAACGGCTGTTTTTCACGGTCTACCGAAGCGTGGAAAAAACCTTTTTTTTCCCAAAATGTCGATAACCGTTTTTCTATCTCTAACGGAGTATACTTTTTTTCCATATCATTGCTGTTTTATATCAAAAATGGCTTGAAATTGCAACCTAATCGTAGTATGTTTTATTGAATATGAACTGGGTCCAAAGCACTTTTATCTGGTATCTTTACTTACTGGTTTTAGGATTAATTTTTGCCCCCTTAGCTAAAAAACTGCTTTTTCCTTTTTATGACCGCGGCTATCCGTTTGCCAAAACCATCGCCATCCTCATACTCAGTTATGCTATCTATATCCTGGGTTTACTCCATCTTGTCCCTTTTACTCGCGAAAGCCTGCTGCTACTTATTGCAGTTGCCGCTTTTCTTATTTACCGCCGATTTTCTTTAAAGTCGTTACGACATTTTTTTCAAAGACCGCTTTCCACTGTCCTTTTTCTCATTTTTGAGGAAGCGCTTTTTGTTGCAGCTCTATTCTGGCTTTCATATGTTCGAGGACAAGAACCCTCTATCCATGGACTGGAAAAATTTATGGACTTTGGCTTTATCCAGTCGATTTTGCGCTCTGCCTATTTCCCGCCCTTGGATATCTGGCTTTCAGCAGACGCTCTACATCCTTTAGGTTACGCTATAAATTATTACTATTTTGGTCATTTGACCGGCGCCATGCTGATCAGGCTTACCAATACTCTGCCCAGCGTCGGCTACAACCTGATTCTCGCCACCATCTTTGCCCAAGGTATTACCCTGGCTTTCTCGCTTTCCGCAAATATCGTCTATTTATTTCAAAAACACGTTTTAAAAAAAACAGCGGTTAATATTTTCGCACTTATATTTTTTGGCCTGCTTGGTTGTTTTATTGTCAACCTGGGCGGCAATTTACATCCGATATATCTTTTTACCAAGGGTTATCCCAACGAAAATCCGCCGCTGCCATTTTGGTCTATTTTTCAGTCTTGGTCTGAAATTACCAACACAATGAAGTCAACCCAACAAGACTTGCTAAGCAGCATCTTTTACAACTCAAAATATTGGTATCCCAATGCCACCCGCTTTATCCCCTTTACAATTCACGAATTTCCCGCCTACTCTTATGTGGTAGCCGATCTGCACGGCCATGTATTTGACATCCCTTTTGTGCTTTTAAGTTTTGCAATTTTATTTATTTTTTTCATCAAAAAAACCCTCAAGCAAGAAACATCGCCTGTAAATATTAAAAAATACGTTCCTCACCTTTTTCCACACATTGCTAAAATTAAAAATGTGCTTATCAATCTACAAGTCGATAAGCTAGTCAAACTCAATCTGACACTTGATCGGTATTCGGTCACAACACCTCTTATCTTGGGTTTTTTGGCAGCTGTCCATTATATGACCAATGCTTTTGACGGCCCGATTTATCTGTTGCTAACAGTCACTGTTTTTTTTATTTTGTATCAACTTTCGGTGAATTTTCTGCTGTCCTCATTTCTGCTGACTGCCTCATTTTATCTTTTTTCAAAGCCATTCAGCCTTTTTTTCAGTCCGTTTGTTTCCGGAATTGGTGTCAACTGCAGCCCGCAGTTTTTAGTTGATATTCATAAATTTGGCCCTTTTCTTTTTGAAAAAGGCAACTGTCAAATTTCTGAACCTTGGATGCTGGGGGTGCTATGGGGCTTTTTCTGGATCTCCGCCATCCTTTTTCTCACGTCTTTATACATCGCAGTTAAAAAACGTAATAAAAATAACGCGACCATTTCCGACATTGACGTCTTTTTTTTAATAATCTTTGCTTTTGGTACTTTTTTAACCCTAATACCGGAATTTTTTTACATCAAAGATATCTATCCGGCGCATTTTAGAGCCAATACTATGTTTAAGTTAGGTTATCAAGCTTTTATGACAATGGGTATTGCCTCAGGATATGCTTTTTATCGCATCAAAACGATCGCGTATAAAATCCGCTACCTGCTGGCCGGCATTTTTATCTTTTCCTTTTTTCTAATTTTTCTTTACCCGTTTTTTGCTTTTCCTTCATACTATCCCGGCTTAAAAACGCTCCATGGTTCTAATAATACACAACTTGATGGTTCCCGATGGCTTGAGCTGCAGTACTCGCCGGATAAAGAAATTATTGATTACTTCAATAAACACGTGCCGGGACAGCCGGTTATTCTTGAAGCGCAAGGAGATTCTTATACCGATTTTGAGAGAATATCCGCATATACCGGTCTGCCGACTGTTGCTGGGTGGTGGGTACATGAGTGGCTTTGGAGAGGATCGCCCAATGTAATAGGAAATAGAATACCAGACGTAGTAAATATGTATGAATCTAATGATTACCAGTTAACAAAAGAATTGCTTAAAAAATATCACGTAAATTACGTCGTAATTTCAGAGCAAGAGAAAAGCAAATATCCAAATCTTAATGAAAATAAATTCAAACAGATTGGATCAAGGGTTTTTATTTCCACTAATGGAAATGGAGCCATCTATAGAGTAAATTAATACGATATATTGACAAAGAAATAATACTGTGATAATTTTATTTACATTCGTTGTTAGCTAACGAAACAAAAAAGAGCATTACTACACGTCGTCCCCAATATACGAGCGGTAGTGATGCTCTTTTTTTGTCCCCCAATATGAGCGGTGATTATAGTTGATACAATGTCACAGGTATTGACAACCCCCGTTTTATTAGGTCTTTAAAAGGGTTTGGAATCGAATCTGACTTTCTTGAACCTAGCGTCACCTTTATCCTTATACTTTCTTCCTTTGTCAGCAATCTTTTTACTTTCATATTTCGATGATAGCCAGAATTAATTACAATGTCAAGTCCTATAGTATAAATATACTTATTTATAAGATACCCTATAGTTAAAAGAGTGCCGATTATCCTATTATACCAACCTAAAAATACCTATACACAATAAGTGGATAAATCATCTAAAACCTTAGGCAGACCGTGAGGTATAATGTAATATGATTTATATTTACACTTTATTTTGCCCGCAGACATGAAAATATCAGTTTTAACGTACAATATCTGCTTTAATAAAGCCTTAACCGGGTTAAACAGAATTTTACAAATCCAGAGACCTGATATTGTTTGTTTACAAGAAGTGGATACCACCAACGGTTTTTTGGACAATTTTAAGCTAGATAATCTTTTACTGGCCGACTATACCAACTCTTTTTGGACATTGGGGAGGATATTCGGTCAAACAACCTTCTTTAATCCTGAGAAGTTTAGACTAATTGATTCATCTAATTTTGATCTACCGCGTAGTTTTTATGAAACGCTGTTAATTATAATCCGCGGCTTTAACAATCCACGAACGATCCTGAAAAATACCTTTTTACACTTAAAATCAAATCAAAAAATTACCGTTTATAATGTCCATCTTTCCGCTTTATTAATGGCGTCAAACGGAAAGAGATATCAACAGATTGAAGAAACTTTAGCCGACCTAAAAATCACCAAACATGAAAAAGCCATTATTACCGGCGACTTCAATTACTCTTTTAGACGGAAAAAATTTGAGAGTCTGATCCAGCAGTATGGACTAAAAGAAGCCACCAACAACCTGACATTTACTTCCTCGTATTTTAGATTTTTTAAACTCAAGCTTGACTATATACTTTATAAGGGCTTAACCTGTGTCCAAAACCGCCGGCTGCCGGTCGAGGGCTCTGATCATTACCCAATTTTCTGTGAGTTTACCATATGAAAATCTCAGTTGTCATTCCGGTTTTTAACGAAGAAAAATATATTGCCAATTGTCTTGATACGCTTGTAAATCAGGAGGAGCCGGCTGATGAAATAATTATTGTGGATAATAACAGCACCGACCGCACAGCTTGGATAGTCAAAAAATATCCGGTCATTCTGACCCATGAAAAAAAACAAGGCATGATTCCCGCCCGTAACCACGGCTTCAATCTGGCTAAATACGAAATAATCGCCCGTACCGATGCCGACAGCCGGCTGCCACGTACTTGGATTAAACAGATTAAATCTCATTTCCTTAATCAGTCAATTGATGCTTTGTCTGGCACTCTTTTGTATTACGATCTCCTTTTCCCAACAACCCTTTTTGCTAATATCTTCTTCCGTTATCTGAACAAAACTCAGGGCTTTGATACTTTAGCCGGTCCCAACTTGGCAATTACTAAAAAAATGTGGAATAAAATCAAAAATACCTGTTGCCAGGATGAGCGCCTGGTGCATGAAGATATAGATCTAGCTTGGCATGTACATCAAGCAGGCGGCATAACAAAAATGGATTACTCGCTTATTATTCAGATTTCCGCTCGACGTATCAAGCACAATCCCCTCTCCTTTTTCGTAGAATATCCGATCCGCCTGCGAAGCACCCAGCGCATGCATCAACCCAGGTGATTATTTTTTATTTACAGCTTGATACAGCTTCTCAACTTCCGGCAAACTGGTGGCTTCCGCCGGAGTCTTATCGGCCCGAAAGCGCTCTAAACGCGGAAAACGGAGAGCATAGCCGGCCACATCAACCATAAGGGCATCACCGCTTTTTGAAGGTTTAAGTATTCTTCCGGCCGTGTGCACGGGCGATCGGGTGATCTCATCAGCCCTTATCTCAACAACAATGGAAGGTTCAACCCAGACGTCACAGTCCATCATTTTATCAACCACATACATTTTAGGCTGTTTTTGGACAACAAGCGGGCTGGTTTTTTTCTTTAACTCTCGCCATTCCACATCAGTCAGCCCGGTGCCGATTTTGGCCATTGTCACGAATTTATCCTGTTTTTTATCGTAAATTCCTACCAAAAATGCTCCGATACCAAAACCCACCCGCTTACCTTTGCCTTTATCAAACCCCATGACCAAACAGTCGATCGTATCTTCAATCTTGGATGAATAGCTTCTTTTAAACTTAATCCAGTTCCAGCCGCGGGCACCCGGCTGATAAGTCCCGTCCAATTTTTTGGCAACAATTCCTTCTAGACCGTGGGTGATGGCGTCATCAAAAATGAGCTCCAGCCTTTTGGGGTCGGCGGTAATCTCCTGGGGCGAAAGAATAATCGTATTGTCAGAATCACTTTTATGCTTTTTAATAACTTGAGTTAATCTCTGCCGTCTTTTAGCAAACTGTTCCTGAACGTAATTTTTTCCGTCACAGTATAAAAGTTCAAACGCAAATAGTTTAAGTGGGATTTCGCTTGCTTTTTTGGCAATATCGTACTTACGTTTTCGCTGGACCGTCTCCTGGAAAGGTAAAAAACTACCAGTCTCCGGGTCAAAACCGATTGCTTCTCCCTCAATAATCAACTCGCAAGCGTCAACATCTTTCTTGATCCCGGCAATAATATCCGGATACATAAGGGAAGCGTTCTCAAGACCCCGCGTATAAAGGCGAACTTCGCCGGTACTTTTTTTATAATGCACCTGTAGACGAAAGCCGTCATACTTTGACTCCACCGCACAACTACCGATTGTTTTGATGATCTTTTCGGCCGATGACAGTCTTTCCGCGCGCATCATCAAGATGGGCGTAAAAATCTGTGGTTGAATTTTCCCGATACCCTTCATCCCTTTTTGCTTTAATTGCTGACCTATAAACCCCAGATCAGGACGAACATGATAAGCCTGTTGGATTTTTTCGCGAAAACTTTTATCCCCGGTCTGCATCCAGGAATAGGCGTCAAGCACAGTCATATCGGAAAATCCCAGACGAAGTACTGCCAGCGGAATCCGGGTAATATACCTGGCTGACAGGGCGTCAAGCTGCCGAATCAAACTGGATAAAATCCTAATCTTTAAATCCTGCGAACCGCTTCCCGACTCATTGGCCATCCGCAACAATTCCCGATAAACTTCGGTAATTGTCAGGTCTTTGCTTTCCAGAGTGGTGATTGGTTTACGGAAATATTCCGTTGTTTCCCCGACATCGCCTGTTTGTTTATACTTACGCTCCAGCTCGCCTTTGCCAATCTGAAGAGCGCTGGCCACTGCCCGCATGATCATCTTTTCCGCCATACCAAACTCCACTTTTTCATATAGCGGTTTTACTCGGCCTTGCAGCAAATAGGCTGTCAAATGTATCTCATCAGCACTAAGTTTGTTGAAAAGTTCGGCTAGTATCTTGGTCATGGTTAGCCGCGAAGAAGTCGCCTCTATTTTATGAAAGTATTGGGCCAGCTGGGAAAATTTCATAGAGTCAATTATACACTCACATAACGGGCGCCTTTGGTGCTCCCGATTTTTTTGATCAGTTTTTTTATGATAAGCTCCTGCACATCGCGAAGTACCGTGTCTTCGGAGACTTGGGGAAACACACTGGAAAATGCCTGATTTTGCAGATAGCCGATTTCTTGAATATATTCCAATAACTTTATCTGCCGTTCGGTAAGATAGATCTGCTGACCGCCAAAACGTTCTTTTAATTTGGCGTCTTTGGACAGCCTCAATACTTTGTTTTTAATTTTATCAAATTCCACCGAGGCCCCAAAGGTAAAATACTCAAGCCAGGCTGTCATGTCGCCGGCTGAAGCTTTTTGGAGATTAGTGTAATAGGTCACGGCGTCTCGGTCATAATACTCCTCAAGCGAAAAAAAGCGGCGGATGTCGTAGCCGCCAAGAAATAAAATCAGGGTGGCAATCACTCGGGCGATCCGGCCGTTGCCATCGATAAACGGATGAATCCGCACCAGCTCGTGGTGGGCAATACCGGCTTTTAACACCGGGTGCAGTTCCTCTTTTTCCACATAATTAAGCCAGTAACAAAACTCCCTCATCAAAAAAGGTACCTCAAGCGGCGGGGGCGGACGGAAAGTCACTTCATTGTTTTCTGAGTTGCGGATTATCACCTGCTTCAAACGATACTCACCGGCCTCTTTATCTGACATAATTTTTTGGACAATCAGGCGGTGCATTTTTTTAATCAACTGCTCGGTGATCTTTTCAATCTTTTTTTTAGCCTCCTCCTCAATAAACTCAATCACCCGCCGATAGTTGATGATCTCCTGAATATCGCGAGGCCGGCCAATCACCTCACGGCCCATGAGTACGTCTTTTGCTTCGTCTTTGTGAAGCAGGTTGCCCTCAAGATGGGTGCCGTGAAAGACTGAACGGATCACCGCATCCTCTCTAAACTCTTTTTCCCAAAGCGGCAAAACCGGCGCGTGCCTGATCACCTCTTCTGCCGCTTCAATTTTGGCAATATTAGTCAAGATCTTATTACTGATGCTATAGGAGGGGTTAAACATATTTAATTAAAATTATACACAAGCTGAGTGAATTATGCGGGAATAATCGGAAAAGTTTTAACTGATTTTATCCCCCTTCGCAGGAGACTAAATAATCTCTGACCCGTGGAGTAATGTGTTTTTTCTCCCGCTTCGGAGGGATTTCGCTTCACGTTAAAGATAACATTTCACACGAAGTGGAACGTGAAGCTTCATTTACCAAACCGTCTCTGTCTGGTAGTGTAATCGTTGATGCAGGAAGCAAAGTCACCGGGTGAAAAATCAGGAAAATGTTGATCAACAAAGGTCAATTCCGCATATGGCGCCTCCCATAACAAAAATCCCGACAGCCGCCGCTCGCCGCTTGTGCGAATAATTAAATCAACATCCGGAAGTTGGGAGCTGTCTAAATAATGACGAAAGCTGCCTTCGCTTACCGGTAAATTTTTACCCTCTTTGATTGCTTTTGCCACTCCGCGGACAATCTCATCCCGACCGCCATAATCAAGGGCAATTGCCAAAATATTTTTATTGAAGTCTTTGGTGGTGGTTTCTGCGTAGTCGATTTTTTCTTTCAAGTTTTTGGGGATCCTGTCTTTTCGGCCAAGATGTATAATGCGAGTATTGTTTTTCACCGCTTCGCGCGTAAATTTATCAATCATTCTTACAAAAATGTCCATCAAATGATTAACCTCCTCTTTTTTTCTGATCCAATTTTCAGTAGAAAATGCCCACAGCGTGAGGACTTTGATGCCAAGTTCTCTGGCTTTTTTGATAAGCTTAACGGTGTTGTTAAAACCCCTTCGGTGGCCTTCCGCTGTTGGCAAACCGCGGTTGACTGCCCACCGGCGGTTGCCGTCTGGGATAATGGCTACATGGAGTGGTAAATTTTGGTTATTCATTAATCAAATCGCTTTAGTAGTTATTTAGTCCTTATTGACTCAATAAATCATTTATTATACACTCAAGGTAATATTTTACCGTTTTTGCTATGAATGATTTTGTTAATCCGACCAACTTTCCCTCTTCTAGATTTGCTGATCTTGGATCAATCACCAACCTTATCACCCCACTTCTATCTATTGGCGGCGGCATAATTTTTTTAGTGATGCTTTTTTATGCCGGTTTTACGGTGCTGACCGCTGGCGGAAAAACTGAGAATCTGGAAAAAGCCCGCAACATCGCCACTTATGCGGTAATCGGCCTACTGGTTATCATGTTTGGCTATCTGATTGTCAAAGTATTAGCAATTATCTTAAATGTCCAGGATAAAATTACTCTATGAGTATCAAAAAATTGATTAAAAAAACCACCTTTTTATTAAACAAAAAACTGCTGATAATTGCGGCCAATCCCGTACCTACAATTTTTGGCCGGGTAGAGTCGCCTTCCGGGCCGGGGACTTTTGCCGATCCGTTAAAAACCTTGGGCTCGCTGTTTGCCAACTTTATCCGTCTGGTATTTCTTGGCGGAGCGCTGATGGCGATGATTTACCTTTTTTGGGGGGCATTTGACTGGCTGGTCGCCGGCGGCGACAAAGAATCAGTGGAAAAAGCCCGCCTGAAAATCACCAATGCGGTGATCGGGATGCTGCTCATCGTGGTGGGATTTGTCGCTTTTGGCGTAGTTACCGGCGATATGCTGGGCATAATCAAAAAACAAAACGGCAACTGGATCTTTACCATTCCAACGGTCAATAAGTGCATCGGCGGCGGCGAGGTTTGTGATCCGGCTGCTGCTAAACCAGACTGCTGTGAAGGATATCTTTGTAAACCCGTAACTGGCGGTAACATCTGTCAACGCTAAACCCGCTTCAGACCATCAAGCGCCTGCTGAAAACGAAAATACTTTAGGTTATTTTTAGCGCAGTATTCTGCCAGCTTCTTTTCTTTTTGGGTAAAACATAAGATAAAACCCGAGCCTTTTTTTCGGCCGCCGGCACCGGTGACCTTAGCTGCACCAATCTTTGACAGACAATCAATCAACTTTTGAGTTGGCAAAGATACTACGCCAATCTGCTCTAAAAGCGCTTCATTTTTTTTAAGACAGTTTTCAAACATGGCGACGTCTTCTCTCATTATCGCCACCACCATCTGGCGGGTAAGCTTTTCTATAGCATTAAAATACTCCTCGAACTTTCTTGGTTTTTGGTTATATGCTCGGCCGACCTGTTGCACCATCTCGGCGGTAGTCTCTTTTGGCTTGCCGCTGTCAATCAGAAATAAGCGACTTTGGATTTTTTCAGAAAATTTGCAATTTAAGGCCGAGACTGTTTTCAAAAACTCAAACTCCTTCCGATAATAGATGAGGCCGCCAAAGCAGGAAGTGCTCACATCCAAACCCGAAGGGCGAGAGTGAAAATATTTTTCGCAGTGATAGGCGACGGAGTTCACGACTGATTTTTCCGGTTTTTGACCGGTGTAAAACTCCCAAAAACAGGCAACCGCTGACGTACACAAAGCGCCCGATGACCCCAGACCCCGTCCAATGGGGACTGTCGATTTGATAAAAAATTGATACGGCTTATCAATAAATGCAAGATTGTTTTTCTGCAGATATTTTTTTACTTCCTCCTCGATATATTGGATCGCTTTATCTTTTTGGTGGCTGACAGTCGTGTTTTTATTATCTTCCATGGTAAATGTCAGATAAAAACTGACAGCTGAAGCTAGAGCCGGTTTGCCGTAAACAGCCGCATGTTCGCCCGAGAGAATGACTTTGGCCGGAGCCTGATAAGCGATTTTCATTGTTAGGCTTTCGGCTTAAATTTTATTCCGTATTCGATTATCTCATCACTGTTACCCTTACGGACAATCCGCAGCACACCAAACACTTCTTTTCCGATACTTAAGTCGCAATCGCCATAATTAACCAATGGCCCATAGGCTCTCTCACCATCTATATACTCAACTAACACCACCGGGTAAGGCGCCTGTTTTTTGAAATCAGGAGTGGTCACATAAATAGTGGTCCAAGTGATGATTTTGCCCGACTTACCAAGTAAGTGTTTAATTTGTTTTTGCGTTCGCCAGGCGCGAATTGGATTGATCATAATTTACACGGCCAATATGCTAACCACCGCCATCCCGCCGGCGCCTCCGACATTGTGCGCCAAGGCAAAATGGGCATTTTTAACTAACCTTGATTTGGCTTGTTTGGTAAGCTGCAAAAATAATTCACCGATCTGTTTGACGCCAGTCGCCCCCACCGGATGGCCGGCGGCCTTAAGCCCGCCTGATGTGTTGACAACCAGTCGCTGATTCGTGCCCAGTTGGGTGGACATTTCTTTGGCTTTTTTTCCTCCTTCTCCCCTTTTCCAAAAGCCGATATCTTCCATTGCCAGTATCTCGGCAATCGAAAAACAGTCGTGAACTTCTGCCACATCAATCCTATTTCGCTTGATCTTTGCCTCACAAAAAGCTTTTTCCGCGGCCACTTGTGTGGCATAAAGTTCGGTCAAACTGTCTCTATTTTTAATGGCTAAGCAGTCAGTGGCCACCTCTGATGACAATACGTCAACGGCCGACCGTGATGACTTCACCCGAACTGGATCGTTGGTTAAAATGAGCGCGGCTGCTCCGTCTGAGATTGCTGAACTGCTGAGTATCTTTAACGGATAAGCAACATAAGGACTAGCTAAAACTTTATCCACGGTGATCGTTTTTCTAAATTGAGCTTTTTCATTTAAACTGCCGTGATAATGATTCTTGACCGAGATGTAGGCCAAATGCTCCTCGTCATAGCGATACTGATGCAAATAAACCTGCGCCATCATCGCATAAAGACCGGGGAAAGTCAGACCGGCGATCTGTTCTTCTGCTGCTGAGGCGGCCGTCAACGCCTCTGTCGCTCTCTCAACTGAGACGTCGGTCATCTTTTCTGCGCCAAGTACCAATACTGTTTTATTTTTGTTGCTTTTTAAGTAATTTGTAGCAGTTTGAAAAGCCAAACCGCCCGAGGCACACGCCGCTTCTAACCGATACACCGGCACCGTTGTTTCCATGATCTGGGCGATCAATGCCGAATTAAACAAACTATTTTCCAATATGCCCCCCAGCATATTCCCAAAAAAGACAGCGTCAATATCTGCGCGTGCTAAACGGACAGACTGCAATACCCCAGCTATCGCCTCATCAATGAGATCAGCCAGCGACTTATTCCATAGCTCGCCGAATTTACTGTTGTAATAGCCAATTACTTTTGTTCTCATAAGCTTCCCTCATGAATAATGTCCATATATTTTAGATACGTCGGATAATTAATGTATTTTTTCTGTTGTATCTGTTTTTTTAATGATTTTCGCTGTTTTTTTAGATGTCTGGTTACTTGGAAAATAAAGGCATCAGATCCGGCGCCTGAACCGTAGGAAACAAATAGAATCTTGTCTCCGGCTTTTGCTTCGTCAAGCACCGCCGCCAACCCCATTAGAGATGAGGCCGAATAGGAATTGCCCAACTGATTTACGACTAAAGACGGTGTTACTTGCTTTTCGGAAAAGCCCAAAGACAGTCCAACCTGCAAAGGGAACTTGCCGTTTGGCATATGAAACACTGCGTAGGCAAAATCATTGGGTGTCAAAGCCTGTTTTGCCATTAAATTTTTGGCAGCCGTACCCACATGGTGAAAATAGGCCGGCTGGCCGGTAAACCGTCCGGTATAAGAAGGATAATCAGATTTGATCCCCCGCCAAAAATCAGGCGTGTCTGAAGAAAAAGAATATGTAGCAATTACCTCTAAAATCACTTCTTTGTCGCCAACCAGCCAGGCATTGGCGCCTGATCCGGCGGTATATTCAAGTAAATCTTGCGGACGCGCCGTGCCCTTATCACCGGCGCAGACCAGGCCGTAGGTGATTTTTCCAGCGCCAACCATAGCCAAAGCTGAGATCAGCGCCCCAGTGCCTGCTTTGCAGGCAAACTGAGTGTCATAAGCTAAATAATGGTGGCCTATCCCCAGCCATTCCGCCACAATGGTTGCTGCCGGCTTGACCGCATAGGGAAATGACTCCGAACCAAAAAACATGCAACCAATTTCTTCCTTATTGATCGATGTACCATCCAAAGCCATTGCTGCCGATTGGTAGGCCATGGTTACCGCATCTTCATCAGCAGCCGCCACCGCTTTCTCCGTGATATGAAGAGACTTTTTGATTTCTTGTGGGTCCCTTCCCCACATCTGGGCTATCTCCTCAACCTTGATTCGATAGTGGGGAACATAGAAACCGTACGATACAATTCCAATCATAGATTTATCTACCTAACTTTTGATGAGCCTGAGCCAAAGAATTTTCCGCCAATGACGCCATTAAAGAAAGTTCGCCTGCCAAAACCGCGCCAACTAATACTTCGGCCAGCTCCTCTGATCGGGTAACTCCGACGATGCTTCTTGCCTCAGTCTGGGTAATCAATTTTGTCCCGCCACCAACTGTGCCCAACATGATCGCCGGCAAATACACGGAAAAATACAGACTGTTATTGGATAATACTTTGGCCGTAGTCAAGCCCTGACTACCCTCAACTACATGGGCCAGATCCTGACCGGTGGCGGCAAAAAAAGCAGCGATAATATTGGCAAAATGGGCATTAAATCCCAAAGAACCACTCATCGCACTCCCCAGCATACACTTACCAAGCCAGACGTCAAATAGTTTTATTGCTGTAGTTTTTAAAATCTTTTGCATGACTGACCCGGGGATAATCGCTTCTCCCCAGCCGATAAATCCACGGTTATTAATAAAATTCAGCCAAGCCGGTTTTTTATCGATATCAAAATTGCCAGCCAGCGACAGGCATTTTATGCCGGTTTTTGTTTCTATCTCCTCTGTAATACGGTTTGTAGCAATGGTGGCCATATTCATTCCCATCGCATCCTGAGAGTCAAAATAAAACCGGACAAAGACATAATCAGCTAAAGATTTCACCTCGATTTTTTTCAGAATCAGATGGCCGGATGTTTTTTTGGCGATATGTTGCAGTGGCAGGGTGTTTTTCATAATCCACTGAGTAAGGGTTTGACTTTTTTTTAGCGAACCGGTGTAAAAAACCGGACCGCGGGTCACGCCGGCCCGATAAACTGACACATTAACGCCTCCTGATAATCCAACAGCCTTGCAGCCACGATTGACGGAAGCGACTAAAGCACCCTCGGTAGTGGCCAAGGGCAGGTAAAACTCACCCTTTACCTTTTTACCATTAAGGGTTAATGGACCGGCCACGCCCAAAGGCAAAACAATGCCGCCGACTAAATTTTCACAATGAATATTCTCTTCCTCATCAACTAGCACTTGAGCAATATTATTTAAGCTAATGTGTCTATTTTTTTCTAGCGTTTTTATTCGCTTGAGGCGGGTTAATTTTTTCAAGTCCATAAGTATTCAGTCGCGAAGATCAATCGAATCATGTAGTTAAAAGCCTTTTTTTTAAACAATTCAGATGAAAGGTATCCGAAAAAGGGCCATCAGATATAAAAAGAAGGAATATGGTAAAAATATACAAAGATAGAGCGCTAAGTAATATACAATCCGCAATGCGCTGAGCTTCGAGGAAAAACGGATTCCCAAATAGACCAATATCAGCTTCCAAAACAGCAGACTTATGGAAAATATTATATAAATGACGCTAAATAGCGTGCCCGGCAGCGACCAGGTACGAGGCGGCGGCAAAATAACAAATAAGATTAAATTAGCGAAAAACCATATCAAAGTAGGGATCAGAGAATAACCCAGGGTAAAAATAAACGGCATAAGTGAGGTCTCACGGGAAAATAAACGGGCAAGAAAATAGAAAAAATAGACAGTGAAAATGAAGTTAATCATTGTTACGATAAAATGAAGTGGAAAAAGATCGGCTGACAATCGCACTTTATCAGCAATTAAAAAATAACTAAAAACAAAAAAAAAGATTATCCACAGCTGAGCAGTGTCACGTTCCCGGCTGATTCGTCGCATGGTTTTGTAAGGATATAAAACCAATAATAATGCCCGCTTCAAGAAGAGAATTAGTGACGCCAAGAATCCAAAACTTTTCTTTTCAAAATCCATGCTGGAGTAGTGTAACGAGTTTAACCACTAACTGACCCAAGATTAGATATAAAAGAAAAGCCGCTACGCCCGATAAAGGAAGAATATAGATAAACGGCATCGCCTTAAGATGAGAAACGATATATTTATATACCAGAGTCAGCCACCAATGTCCAAGATTGCTGGTTTTCAGATCATAAATCTCCTGAAACTTGGGTGATAACTGTCTCTGATAGAATATTTTTCTTGAACTGATAGACATAAGTTATGGCGTACTGTTAAAAATCCGGACAAATGTCTTTCTCGCCCTAAATAAAAGGCTTTCGGTGGCTTTAAAAGTCATTGACATGATCTCGGCGATTTTTTTAACCGGCCGCTCTTCTATATACTTCAGTCGCAGTATCAACTCGTATTCATGCGGCAGTTTGGAAAAAGTCTTTTTTATCTTTTGCTCGATCTCTTTTTTCTCAAGGTCATCTTCGATAAAAATCTTAACCAATCCCTCGACCACGTATTCCGGCAAAGCCGAAAACAAGATCTTTTTTACCTTTTTTTTACGGATAAGGTCAATGATTTTATGGCGGGCAATGGAAAAGAGATAGGTTTTCAGAGACGATTGGAAACGAAAATCCCGTAAACTTTCCAAGAAATCAAGAAAAATATCTTGAGTCAACTCCTCAGCTTCATGGATATCGTTAATCTGTTTAGTAATAAAACGCAGCAAAAGAGAGTAATAACGTTTATACACTATACGCAGTGCTTTTTCATCTTTCTCAAGTAAACGCTCAATTAGTTGTTTTTCAGATTGCTCTATAGTCATGTAGTAATTTAATAATATTATGAAACTCTACGATCTAATAGTCCTCAGTTAATTAAAGATCGATCTTGTTGATTTTTTGACCAACTAAAATATAGATTGCGCCTTCAAATATGGTGATATCATCAGCTTGAGTGAAAATGCCCGATTTGATCTGCCGTTCGTAGACACCGTCTTTACTTAAAATATAGACCGTACCTTTTTTCTTATCCCAAGCTGCGAGCTTTTCAAAGTCGGCATTAGTATAAACTTTAGTTATTACTGCGTCTTTGTCCGGAAAAGCGGTAGTAATCCGATCATCTACTCCCCGCGTGAACCTGTAAATCTGATCGCCCAAAGAGACATAAATTGCTGAGTCAATTGCCAAAGAAGTGGCGCCAGCCAGGTTGATCGCCTGGCCTGTCTGAAAATATGACGTCTTGGAAGAATACCCTTTCTCAACCGGTACATATTTATAGATCTCGTCTTTTCCCTGATCCAAGAAATAAAAATTACTTCCATACATCGCCCCATCAATGATCTTGCCCCAGTCGCTATCTTGGTCAATAATTTTGGTAACTTTAGCAATATCGGTAAACTCATAGACACCTTTACTCGGAACATAAAAATAAACTTTGTCTTTGCTTAAAAGAACGATCGTCGCTTCTTTTAGCTCTCCGGCTTTGTAGGAGATAATTGACTTTTTTGCCAAAGACAAGACGTAGACTTGGGTATTTTTTCTGTCCAAAATAGCCACCACGTCTTGGTCTAAGAACATTTTATTTCCTTGAGCGTCTTTATTTTCCAAAGCCAGATCATAAAACTCAGAGTAATTTTTCTCTTCTTTTTTCATGATCTTATCTTCCTGATCCTGGATCACCTGCATGATGATCTTTACTTCCTGCGGCTTTTGCTTGCCAATCTCTCGTTGGAGTTTTTGCGCCTCATTTTTAGCATCAGCTATCAGACCTTCGGCTTTACTGACATTTAATATCGCCTCCTGATCGGCTTCGCCTAATTTCTTATCAATAATTTCCCGGCTATGAGCGATCTTGGCCTGCAGTTGCGCCTCGACCCGCCGTTTATGACCAAACACTACGCTCCAGACCAAAATAATAAAGACTATTACCACCCCTCCCAGTAGCAAAGGATTTTTGCTACCTCTTCCAGAAAATGGCAGTTTGGCAAAAACATTTTTTATCCAGTTAGCTCGATAAGGTGCACCTTCACCCAATGGGGAGGAAATAACCGGGGCAGACATGGAAATCTGTCCTTCAGGAAGCGGCGTCTCCATAGCAGTTATCTCTCTATCTGCCGGTTTTTTAGTAAATTCAATAAATAAGGCAATGCTTCCGTTAGTCTCTTCCAATTCCTGAGAATAGAGGTCGTTGGCGATATCGCTTGGCCTTTTATAGCCTATTAGTTTTTTAATTTCTTCTACCTCGCCAAGTAGTGCGCGGATTTTTTTGGTGGAAAAAATTATACAGTCATACTCGCGGACATATCCAGAGGCCCGATTATCGCCAGAAAGCAAACGAACAAAATCCTTACCTCTTCGTAAAAAGATTTCCCCCTCACCAGCGGTTTTGAGATACAATATGTCTTGAGAGACATAACCGGCAGCCAAAGAAAAACTTAAGGGAATATTAAACTTGAGGATCGTTTCACCGATCACTCCTTCAAAAGACGACAGATTAACAGGCGACAACTCAGCCAGCCGAATTTTTAAAGTGTCAATCAGCTTTTCTCCGTTCTCTTTGGTAAAACCATCCTCAACAGCAATAATAAGGAAAATATTGTCAGTGGCAATATAGCCGATATAACTTTCTTCATTATCTTGACCGATGTATAGTCCCTGATTGATTTGCATTACGGTTCAAATAATAGTAATCGAGAAAAAGATCAAAATTACCGCAAAAATAATTTGTAAGGATGAAATAATCATCAGCAGCCTACTATGATTATTTGTTACGGTTTTGAGCATCACTTGAGTCTGACGGGTTACGGCAATAGCGAAAACCAAATAAATGAAAGCAAACAACACGGCAAAAGCCTTGAAAAAAAAGGTGATGATATTTAGATCGCTCAATGACGGAATTAAGTTTATTATCTCATTCATGGTTTTTTATCACTGTCGCGAATCAATTCATTAATGATGTTAGCGACATTTGATGGTTGCGGTATGTCCATAAACTCAATATTCTGCTCAAATCCCTCTGTTTTTACAAAAACGTCGCCATACTGGAAAAGTGAGCCCAGATATCCGCCAATCTGAGCTGTCACATCACTTATTTTTTCATTATTGGCTGCGGAAAATTCCTTGTATAGGATATTATGAAAATCAATATCGATCACCCGCTGGGTGGTGACAATACCAACATTGTATACCCACAACAAAAAATTCAGCCAAGCGTAGCTAAAAGTAAAAAAAGCAGCAAACAAATTAAAAACGATAAACTGACCGGTGCTAAAATATCTCAACAAAAAAATATCAACTACAATTGAAAGGAAAACCAGTATTAAAACGTTTAAAAGCCAGGGCAGCTGGGTGATCGGGTGTTTTCGCAAGACCAAAATCACCGTTTCCCCATTCCGCTGCGATTCAAAGGTTAGTTTGGGGTAATAACAAATGGCATGGAGAGCTTGATGTGATTCCTTTGGATGAGTGTCCATTACTTCCCATTATAGCATTTTACAAACCAGTTGATAACTATAATCTCTTTGTATATAATAGCTTTGTCTTGGTTACTTGAGCGGTTCGGAACCACCCTTTCCCATCCCGAACAAGGTCGTGAAACGAACCAGCGCCGACGATACTCACTCCAAATCGGAGAATGGGGAAACTAGGTCGTAGCCGAGACTTTTTTTGTGGGTAAAAAATTATTTCAAAAGAGGTTTCTCGATAAAGCGAATATTATCAGGAAAGACAAAAAGCGAGTCATCAACCGGCTTTTTTACACAACTTTTAAGAAGATTGTTGACAGAAGGCGGGCTGATGGGAGAGGCTAAACCAGATTGGGACATGGAGCCGATTAGGCCGTCTAATCCTCCAAATAAATTCATCTTGGTTAAGGAATCAATCAGTGGTAAGTAAGGAGAAATACCGCAGGATTTAGTACCTGACTTTTGCTGATCCACCCACTGGTAAAGACAGTCACCTTTTAATAAAATCTTGGAAATTTCTTCTTTACTCTTTAGTTTGACCAGTACCAGATGACTCTTAATATAGGCCGTGGCCGTCAGGTCGCGATTGGCATAATCGCAAATAAGCGGACCCTGTAAGTCAAATTTTGCCTTGTTTAGAGAATCTTTTTGGGCTTGTTTTACTGCAGGTGAAACGACTTTTTGAACAGCCTCAGGTGGCGCGATTGTTGGCTTTGTTTGGTAAACAAGATTATTTCGGCTAGCTGGATTTTTAAAGATAATCGCCAAAGTAACGATGATCAGAAGGAAAATAAAGATGCTTGTTGATGTTTTTTGAATAAATGTATCCACCAATTTTTTGGTTTTATTTTCCATCATTAAAAAGTGACTCGGTATCTGTTAATGATTTAGAGCGCTGTTCCTGAATCTCACCCAGTTCGCGGCCGACAATGCCGTGCAGATCGCCGTGCATGCCCAGTGTGTGATCAATCACTCTACGCAGACTCTTTTCCTGCTTGGCCCACTTGCCGGCAAACCAGCGTTTTTCTTTTTCTAAATCTTCCTGGAGTGTACTAAAGGCCTCAACAATCGCCTCTATTCGTTGCCTAAACTCAACACCGGTCAGATAATTATATAGTATTTCCATTTTGTCGTTTTTGCCCACTATTGCCGATTTAGCCGCAAACACCTCCAAAATCTGCCGCCGAAGTGCATATGCCAAACCACGGATCATCACGTAAGTACCCACCCACACTCCTTCAAAGTAACCAAAGCCCTCAATATCTTTAGGTAATACCTGACTGATGATTACCGCCAGCTCGGCCTTCATCTGCCGCTGATCTTCTTTTAGTTTTTTTGTCCAATCGGCGCTCCAAGCTTTGGTTCGTTTTGTCTCCCAGACGATTTGTCCGGCCACCCGACCAGAAGCGTTTTTTACAATCTGAATAACATCGGCGCCAACTGTGCCTTTGGCCACTGGTTTCACCTCATCATAAGGAAATTCCTGCCGCAGCGTGTTCTCAAGCTCAAGCTCCAACACTTCCCCCTGCGTCTGCTGTGAACCCTGTTCCAGTTTAATCTTTAATTCGTTATTAACCTTTAACGCATCCTGAAGTTGTTTATCTTTCTCCAACATCTTTAAACGATACTGATCAGCCAATTTTTTCTGCTCTGCTTCTCTGATCTTTTCCTGACTGGCCGCCAACTGTTTTTCCATCTCGATCTTTACCTGTTCTTTTTCCGTTCGCAGCTGACGAAGTAAGCGGTTAGTCTCTAAGATCTGCTCCTGTAAGGCTTTATTTTGACTTTTCAGCTCGTCTCTTTCATTCTGGGTATCTCTCATCTTGAGAGCCGTCTCCTGCTCGATCTTCTTTTTGATCGCTTCTTCAACTTCTTTGGTTTTTTTTACCGTTTCCTCCTGCAGTCGTTTTTTATAAAATATTACTAGCTGCTGTTTTTCTGATTCCGACTGCCGCTTAAACTTTTCGCTCAACTGGTGAGTCAGCGCTTCAGTAAGCGGAATTGGTTTTTTACACGATGGACAAATGATCGAGTTTTCCATAAAAAGGTAGCAGCAAACTAATGTCAATTAAGTCAATTTTTGCAGTATAGCATTTACCAAAGAAAGTACCAAGCCAAATATGATCGCCCACAGCAAGCCGTCGACTTTAAACCCGGGTACGAATCGGCTTATTAGTAAAATGAGAAATCCGTTGACTACCAAAGAAAAAAGACCCAAAGTAATAATATTAAAAGGTAGAGCTAAAAGATTGAGAATGGGTTTAATGAAGGTATTGATGAAACTAAGCATCACCGCCACTACCGCTGCGGTGGTAAAATTGTTGATCCTGACGCTATTGTTTAACAGATAGGCAGTGATCACTACCGCCAGTGTGTTAACGATTAACTTGATTAAAATACCCATAATCAGACAACAACTAAGAAATTATAGATCAAAGATCAGAAACTGCTTCAGACTTTAGCTTTACTTTGATCGGCCGGAGTAGCATCACGCCCAGAGTGGCCAATTTATAGCCAAAACTCATCAAAAAGCCCATCAGAAAATAATGGAGTAAGGAACTGAAAAGATCGCCGATAATAGGCGAGGATAGAAAATCAAGAGAAAGTCCCGGCATCTGAGACTGCCCTAAACCCCCAGTTTGGCTGGGGAGAAAATTGGCGGGGTTCATATTGGGATTTCCGGCTTGATTGGATAAGGGTGATTTCACGATGGTGATTGGTTTGGCGCGGTTGGTAAACACCAGAAAAATACTAATGACGCTGAAGGTCATAATGATTACGCCGGAAGCCAGTAAAATATATCCCCAGGTTCGTTCGTTCATGTCTTTTATAATAGCGTAATAATAATATCCTTGCAAATAATGTAATGATTTTTAGCGCTGCAACAAAGAACTAGCTAGGTGTCTGAAAAAGAAATAGTAGACCACCAGCACCGCAATAACCAGCGATAAAATACCCAGCCAGATTATGATGCGCTGTGTTAACGTTCTTGTCTGTTTAAGGTTATCGTCGTAAATCAAGGCCTCGTTATAACCCAAAATCCACAACCGGCGTAAGAACGATTTAATAAAATTGATCACTGTTTCCATATGCAAAGTCGTTGTGTTGATTTATTTGATAATGCTTATGGTTATAGCACCCGCAGTCATCAGTACAGCTCCAATGACCGTATAAAGCGTTACTTTTTCTTTCAAAATAATTGCCGCCAGGATAATCGTTAATACCAGACTCAACTTATCAATCGGCACCACTTTTGAAGCTTCTCCTATCTGAAGAGCCCGGAAATAAAAAAGCCACGATAAGCCAGTGGCTATCCCGGAAAGGATTAAAAAGATCAGGGAAAACCGCGATATTCCACCTAGCTGTTTATGAACGCCTTGGGCAAACACAATCCCCCAGGCAAATAGGAGAATGACTACGGTACGAATGGCGGTGGCCAGATTGGAGTTGACGTCTTTGACCCCGATCTTGGCCAAAATCGCCGTTGCCGCCGCAAAAACCGCGGACATGAAAGCATAAAACAACCAGTTCATATTTTTTTAGTATACCATTAAAGATCTTAAGAGAAGGTTGAACTAAGGCAGATTAAGTTTAAATTAAGACAGCACTACCAACCCCCGAGGTTGATAGAGTATTTTTTCATTTAAGAGGTAGTGAGTGCGTACGAATTTGTGAAGCAAGAGTACCCAGAGGATCAGAAAAATCGCTCGGTGATAAAGGTATTGGTTCAATTCTTGAATCAATAGTCAGAGAAATTTGTCTAAGCATCACCATTTCTTTAATATAATCTTTTCCAAAACTTGGCGAGACGATACAAACATCTATGTCACTATAGTTTTTTGCTTTTCCTCTCGCATGGGAACCAAAAACTGAAGCTTTGGAAACAAAGATTCCCGACGCTTTAACCTTATCAACGAACAGCTGTGCTTTACTAATAGCGTTGCTCATATTTTATCATTAAATTCTTTATATAATTTTTTACTAACAGCCAGCCATTTTTTAGCATATTCGTGTGTCGCCTTTTTATAGAATTTAAATTTATAATCGTCATAGCGCGCGGCAATATTGAAAGTGGAAATTTCGGTAAGTTGGAGCTTACAATCCAATATTCAATATTTGTCATTGGCGATTATTATACACTATTTCTCACTGCCTAATTTACGTTTTATTGATTTAGTTAACGGTAATGTGTTTTTGGACAGTTCAAAATTAGCAAATCAGGACAGCATTATCAACTCCCGAGGTTGATAGAAATTTTATAATAAGAGGTTAATTTACTACAACGGTAAAAACCTTTTTGAACACTCACCACCAGAGGTGGTGGATATTGTAGATTAAACATCTTGCATATCAATTCACACCATGTAAATTTGGTAAACCTTTCTGATTTGACGCAATAACAAGGCTTTCGCTGTTACGTATTATGATTTTTTCCAGCCAAAAAAAACACTATCTGGGTGTCACTTTGAAAAACAAAGTTTTGCAGATAGTGTTTGGGTTAAAATTCGTTATCTGTTTGGTCTAAAACCGCCGTTTCTTGAGGCTTCTCGAGGCCTGGCAACATTCACCACCAATTTCCGACCTTCGATCTCAAATTCACTCATCTGCTCGATCGCTTTTTTAGCCGATTCTTCGTTGGCAAAAGTCACAAATCCAAAGCCTTTTGATCTTCCACTCATCCGGTCAGTGATGACGATTGCTTCGACGATCTCGCCAAACTGGGCGAACATCTCACGCAGAGAATCGTTGTTAAGAGACCACGGAAGATTCCCGACAAACAATTTTTTGTTATCCATTATTTTTACTTCACCCCCTTTCTGGAAAATACTTTATCAAATCGATAAGCTATGTTTTGGTTCACCTTGTGGGTAAGTTGCCAAGTAGATATTATTTTTGCCACTCTCATGATAATTAAAATTAATGCAGCTTAAGAACGTAGATGTTTTGTCCACTCTGACGCAAACATACTAAATCTTTCAGCCCAACTTAGGTAAGTATAACAGAGGCATGTCAAATAGTCAATAACCCGCCTCAAACTTGGATTTTTGAGAACAAATAATAATTATTCATACCGCAAAGCTTCAATCGGCTGTAATTTTGCCGCCTTTTGCGCCGGATACCAGCCAAACACAACGCCGATTACTCCCGACACACCCATTGCCAGGGCAACTGCCGAAACTGAAATTGTAAAAGGCAAATTAATTACGGCTGAGATTATAAAAGAAATTACCACGCCCAAGAGCATCCCCAAAGCCCCGCCGGCAAAAGTCAAAATAATTGATTCGATTAAAAACTGAGTATGATAGTCTTTTTCTTGGCGCCAAGCGCTTTTCGCAGACCAATCTCCCGCGTCCGTTCAGTCACCGTCACCAGCATGATATTCATAATGCCAATTCCCCCAACCAGCAGGGAAATGGCGGCAATTCCCGACAAAAGCGCGGTAAAAGTGCCCGTTACCTGGGAGGCGGTATTTAAAATGTCATTTTGGGAAAAGATCATAAAATCGGCCTGAGAAGGGTCGGTTAGTTTGTGGCGGGCTAACAATAGATAGCCCACCTGATTCTGGGCATCAATCATCACATTCTCGTTATTGGCCTCAAGAGAAATCGAACTCAAATAATCCACTCCAAACAACAACTTTTGGGCGGTAGTAAGAGGCATATAAATCACATCATCCTGATTTTGAAAACCGCTGCCGCCCTTGGCCTCGGTGACGCCAATAACGCGCACCGCCTGACTATTGACGCGGATATTTTGACCGATTGGGTTAGCCCCGGCGCCAAATAGATCCGTCACCACCTGCGGCCCCAGCACCGCCACTTTAGCCAAACTGTCAAGGTCGCGCTGGCTGATAAACAAACCGCTGGCGACATTGATTTTACGGACTTGGCTGTAGACGGGCGCGACTCCGACAATCTGAGTGTTGGTATTATTGCGGCCGGCGGTCACCTGACTTCGCCGGGACAGTTCCGGAGAAACATTTTTCACGGCTGTCACCTCAGGAGAACTCATAATCGCTTTTGCATCCTCATACGTCAGAGTGGTGGAGCCGCCAATTGCTCCTCTTACTCCTCCGCTACTTTGTGATCCCGGGCTTATAGTTAGTAAATTTGACCCCAAGGACTGAATCTGGTTTTCTACCGCTTTCTGACTGCCCTGACCCAAGGAAATAAGAGCAATCACGCTGCCAATGCCAATGACAATGCCCAGCGTTGCCAGGGCGGTACGCATTTTATTGATAGTCAGTGTTCCGATGCTTTCCCAAAACAATTCCGTTATATCCATAAGTTATGTTTGATCAATCTTACCGTCCAAAATTTTGATAATCCGTCTGGCATGTCTGGCAATATTTTGTTCGTGAGTAATCATTACAATCGTATGCCCTTGTTTATTTAACAACTGAAAAATCTGCATGATTTCTTCTCCCTGCGCGGTCGCTAGATTGCCGGTTGGTTCATCTGCTAGCAAAATGCTGGGATTCATCGCCAAACCGCGGGCGATTGCCACCCGCTGCTGCTGTCCACCGGACAACTGACTTGAAGTATGCTCCATCCGATTTTCCAACCCCACCATGGTAAGGTATTTTTTTGCTCGCTCCAACCGCTCTTGTTTGGGAATACCGGTGTAAGCCATCGGCAACATCACATTTGCCAAAGCGGAAAAGCGCGGCAGCAGATTATATGATTGAAAGATAAACCCGATTTTTTTGTTGCGGATATCAGCCAGTTCATCTTCATTAAGCCGACTTATATCGTATCCATCAAGGGAGTAGGTGCCGTGAGTGGGCAAATCCAAAGCTCCCAGGATATGCATCAGTGTAGACTTGCCAGACCCCGACGGCCCCATTATTGCCACAAACTCACCCTTTTTGATCTCAAAACTAATGTCATTTAAGGCAGTTGTCTCTACGTCAAAATTTTGATAGATCTTGGATAAATGGGAAACGCTGATCATAGGTAAGTTAATTAACGGCCAAGACGAAAATTCCCACTACCGCCTCGGGTACCGACAAAACCTCCGCTAAAAGGAGAGGAGCTGGTGGTTGTGGTGCTGCTATTTTGGGTACCGGTAATGACGGTATCACCTTCTTTGAGTCCGGAAACTACTTCGGTCTGGGTATCTAAGCTAAGACCTGTCTCCACCGGTACTTGCTGTTCTTTTCCGTTGATAAGCACTCGCACATAGCTTTGATCACCGATAGTTTGGATGACAGCAGAAGGCACCAGCAACACATCTCCCTTACTGTCAATGATGATATTGGCGCTGGTGGACATATTGGGCAGAATCTGCGGCGCTCCAGTGTCAAACCGGATGATCACCGGGTAACTGGTAACACCGCTACTGACCGTGCCTATCCGGTCAACCGTCATCACTTGGCCGGTAAACGTTTTTCCTTGAATGCTGTCCAAAGTAACGGTCGCCTTCATCCCGGATTTGACTCTAGTCACATCAACTTCCGAAAGATTATAGGAAGCTAACGGTAGATTATCATTTTGAATTACCGCTATTTGCTGATTTGTTCCGGCATTATTGGTGCCTGAGGTGGTGCTTTGTCCGCTACTGCCATTAATGACCATCCCCTCAACCACAACCAAATTATTGACTGTTCCATCCATTGGCGCAGTCACTGTGGGTGAGGAAAGTTGATAAGACAACCAGGCGCTATTAAGCGCACTTTGCGCTTGGGTAATTACCGCTTGCTGGTTCTTGTATTTGGCCTCAGTTGCCAGCCAGTCGTCCTTGGCGATATGAAATTCCGGCAAAGCGCGATTAGTTTCGTTGGCCGATCCGTCGGCATTTTGATAAGTCGAATTTGTGGCTAAATTAAAAAAAGTGTCCCATTTGGCAAACATATCCGACTGCAGAGAATATGCTGTTGCTTCTACGCTACTTAAAGAATTTTTAGCCGATAAATAACTGGACCAGGCCTGAGCGTTTTGCTGTTCACCTTCTTGATCCAAAGAGACTTCTAAAATTTTATCGCCTTTTTTCACCAGTTGTTCGTCTTTAACATAGATGTTGTTTACTGTACCTGAGGCTTGGGTGGTGATCTTGATGATATTGGCGCTCAGCACCGTCCCTGAAGTGGAAACCATTGAGACGATCGTACCCCGTTCCACCTTGGCGGTCTGATACTGTGTCTTATTATTTTGCCCCGCCATTATCCGCCAGATTATCAGGCTGGTAACGAATATTCCCCCGGCAATCAACAGCAATTTCTTTCTTTTTTGCACGAAGACAAGTAATGACTGCATAATTCAAATAATAAATCGTGATACTGAAAATCAGCTGAAGGTTATTCAAACAACCTGAATGCAGACGGATCCCTGATAAACTTGCCAGAATATCCGCGGGTATTTTTAACATATACCTCGATGCCGTTTCGATCATCCACCTGCTGATAAGCCGAATTTTGTTTTAAAGCATTATAATAAGCAGATTTCAATTTATCATTTAAATTCACGTCGCTTTTGCGAATGATGATGTAATCGGCCTTCTCGTACTTGGTCTGGTTTGCCAAAATCTGCGTTGGCGATATTCCCACCTGCTTATAGGCCGGATCAAAGAAAAAGTGATAAAAATACTCCCTCTCGGTAAAAAAAGGGGCAATCGAGCCGGTTGAGGCCACTTTAATCTGGTCGTCGGCCAGTTTATCCCGCCAGTATAAAACCGTTGCCAATGTCTGCCGGTTTACCCGGGACAGCGGATAGCGCTTAAAGGCGTATCGGTAAGTGGTAAAGATGCTGACTGCTAAGAGTAATATTGCGAGCACCGGTATTTTTTTGGGAAAAGCCGGCAGGATTTGTTGCAGACGGTTAAATCCATAGATTGCTGAGATAATGACAAACGGCAAAATCAGGGCAGTGTAATGAAAATACATTTGCCGCATGTTGGAATTGGCCGACAGCAGAATCAATAAAAACTCAGGCGCGGCAATCAAAAGCGCAACCGGGGCAAACAGCGAAATAAATCCCAACGGATAAAGGACGGTCAGAAGATACTTAATGCTATTTAAAGAAAATAATTGACGCAAAAGCGCCAACGGATAGCGAAAGTCATAATACTTCATTGCAAATGACGAGGCGCTGTTATAAAAGGGTATCACTTGAAACGCGATAAATAAAAATAAAACAGCGCTGCCAGCCCCCAAGATGATGTAAAACTTTCTTTTTTTATGCCTAAAATAAAGATATACCGACAAAAAAACTACCAGTAGAGAAACGTTTTCTTTAGCAAGTAGAGAAATCAGCACCAAGATTAAACCCATTAAGTCGTTGTTTTTTTCGCTTTTTAAAGGCCGCATGGCCAAAAAATAAAAAGCAAAAAGCAGGCCGGTGGTGGCAAAAGTAACGGCATGAAAATCAAACAAATTGGCAAGCTGCATCGGGTAATAGTTGAGGTATAAAAAGGCAAAGAGCGCTGCCAGCCAGGGCTTGACTAATACTTTTTTGGCAATTAAGAAAACTGCCCAGGCGCCAAGCGCCAGAATGATGCTTTGGGCCACCAGTAAGATGACGGGGGTCTGATGGATGAGATAAAATGGGGCAAGTAGCGCCATTATCGGATCAAAATGAATGGCAAATCGAGAAATTATGACGGCTAAATCCGGGTGGGTCATGGTAAGAATCCGGCCACGGGCCGTGTTATAAACTACCTGATCCATGATTCCCAGGTCGTAATAATGAGCGTGCAGATTATTTAACCGGTTGATGGAGAAATAGGAAAAAACCAAGCTGTAGAGGAAGATCAAGAAAATGACCACCAGAAATGGGGCTTGTCGATATGTGCGCAGAAATTCTTTCATCTTGATAATCGTAAACTTCATCGCGCTAATGAACAATGAAATTTGCTGTTATGATATCTAAACTTTTGACTTTTAACATTTGACTTTTGACTTATTTTAAATATATATCAAAAAACTGTAATGAACGGGACATTGCCAGATCAAACGCCGGTTCGGCGATATTATGGTCGGCTCCTTCATAGGTGTATAGTTCAACTTTTTTATTGTTTTTTTTCAATTTGTCAAAAAGCATTTGGGAAAAAGACAGCGGCACCTCTTCGTCGGCCGTGCCATGATGCAGCTGAACTGGGGCAATAATATCAGCAACATAAAAAGTGGGGTCAAGCGCGTTCCAAAAAGCCGGATTACTTTGCGGAGTGCCGTTTTGATTGATGATCGACTGCCGACTGCGATTGCGTAAAGACAGCTCGCGACCTGAAGGCCGGTAAGGCACGCGCCGATGCCAGTTGTTTATTAGGTCATCATAAGACCCCACTACCCCGGCCCAGATAACGACGGCCTTGATGTCATCCGGACGCACCACCAGATCGCGAAGCGCAATATTGCCGCCCATCGAGTGACCCCAAACGCCGATTTTTTGGGGATTAGCGTCAATATATTTTTTTATTGAGAAGAGGGCGTTCAGATCATCAACAGTGTAGGCCGGTGAATAATACGTTCCTTCCGGTTCTCCTTCCGAGTTGCCATTGCCGCGAAAATCGGGTTTAAAAACAATATAACCATTCCTGGCAAATGCGTCAACATAAGCGACATATCGTTCTGTGGTTTGATAAACCTCGGGCGGAATGTAACCGTGGTTAAACAGAATCACCGGCCAGCCGTCTTTTGGTTTTTCTCCCTGCGGCACCGTCATTAACGCGTAGATCTTCAGTCCATCTGAGAGATAAGAGGCCAGATAACGTTCGTAATTACGTCCAGGAGATAAAGTTTCTTCAATCATAATTTTACTTCCCGGATACGACCGGCTCCGCATCACCTCAATTGCCAAAGGGTGTAATCGTTGGACTGCCGCTGTTGGAGCGGGATTAGCATCGCTGGTCACTTTTGACGATATGGTTTTACACCTTACTACAGCCGTAATACCAATCAGTAAGACCAACAGAAAAATCCCTATGACTGTCTTTTTCATAAAAAATGTTTTAGTTAATTTTTAGCGGTAGATGAATGGTGAAGGTTGTCCCTTGGCCAGGCCTGCTCTCCACCGCCACTGTCCCTTTATACAGATCCAGAATCTCTTTGGCAATGGCCAGACCCAAACCATAACCTTCAATTTTAGTTTTTGATCGCGACTTGTCTGCCCGATAAAAACGTTCAAAAATATGGGGCAGGTCTTTGGCGCCAATACCCGCCCCTTGATCGCTGATCGATACTTGCGCCTTGGAATCTGTCTTAATGGCGGTAACACGGATAACGCTTTTGGCCGGGCTATATTTTATCGCATTATCCAAAAATATCACTAACATCTTTAACAATCTTTCCCTATCTCCAACCAGCGAAATCTCACTTAACGTCGTTTCTATCTTCACCTGCTTTTGTTTACCTAGGTATTTAACGCTTTTTATCGCATCTTGAATGACCTGCGTTAGCGACAGCTCTTCCAGCAGCTGTTTTTTTACGGTGTTTAGGGTCGCCAGTATCAGCAGTTCATCAGCCAAAGTGACCAGCCTGTTGACATCTTCCAGGTTGGCATTCAGCACTTCTTTTGCCTGTTTTATATCTAAATTCTTATCACGCAAACTCACTTCTACCGCGGTTTTTAAAGCGGTAAGCGGCGTCCTCAGCTCATGGGAGGCATCGGCCACAAACTGATTTTGTTTATCGACCATCGTTTTTATTGGTGAAAGTGTTCGTCCGGCCAATAGATAACCAGCGGCTGAGGTCATCAACAAGATAAATAAATTGACATAAACGAGATACCATCTCACCGCGCTCTCGGTTAGTGCCAGATCTTGCCGGTGCATCTCGAAGTTGGGTCGAAATCCGGGATTTAAACCACGCATCAACTGGAGACGGCCTTCCAACCGCTGCTCATTTCTTTGCAGCTCCCGGGCGAGAAGGGTATAGACCGTCAGACTAAAAATAATACTCACCACTAGACTGATTAACACATACCAGATGGTAAGTTTAAGGCGCGCTGATTGAAACATTAGGTTTTATCACTAATCTTATAACCAAAACCGCGCACTGTCTGAATCAAAGACTGTTTTTTTGGAAACGGCTTGTCAATCTTCTGTCTTAGCTTTTTGATAAACACCTCAAGCGTATTGGGCAGAATATCAGCGTCATAATCCCAGACATGGGCAATAATCTGATCTTTTGACAAGGTGATGTGTGGATGCCGCATCAGGTATTCGAGTATGGCCAGTTCTTTTTGGGAAAGATTGATTATTTTCTGGTTGCGTTTGACTTCAAAGGTGCGCGTATTAATCTGCAGGTCGGCAATTTTTAACACTTCGCCAATCACGGTTTTTGGTCTTCTTTTTAAAGCGCGGATCCGCGCCAACAGTTCAGCGAAAGCAAACGGCTTCACCAGATAGTCATCAGCCCCCGAGTCCAGGCCATCTACTTTATCTTGAAGCTGATCTTTGGCAGTCAGCATAATCACTGGCGTGTGAATTTTTTCTAAACGGATTTTCCGGCAGATCTCAACGCCGTCCATCCCAGGCAACAGCCGGTCTAGGATAATCAGGTCGTAATCCTCAGTTGCCGCCAGATCAAGACCCGATTCCCCATCATACGCCACATCCGCCGCATAGGTTTCCTGTTCCAGACCTTTTTTTATGGAGTTGGCGATCCGGTGTTCGTCTTCGATAACTAAAATTCTCATGGAGAAAATTATAATCTTTCCCAGCTGAAAATTGGCTGAATAAATGACTTATTTTATTTATATTGTCCTTCCAGCATTAGTCGCTATATAAATTCAACTAGCTCTTACAATTAATACACACTTATGCTACAATTCTAAATTCAAAAAAAATGGCCAATATATCGGTAGTTGTACCTGTTTTAAACGAAGAGGGAAATCTTAAACTGTTGATTTACCGTCTCCTTGATGTGCTGAAAAAACACACCGATCGGTATGAAATAATTCTGGTCGATGATCATTCGACAGATAAATCCAAACAGATCATTGCTGATTTTGCCAAAACCAATCCAGTCAGGTATTTCTTAAAAAAAGGAAAGATTGGCAAAGCCCAGTCGCTGATGGAAGGTTTTTCTTACGCTAAGTATGATCTGGTTGGTTTCATTGACGGGGATCTGCAGTACCCACCTGAGGCAATCGCGGAAATGTTAACAAAAATAGCTGCAGGCGCTGATGTTGTGGTGGCCAATCGTCATGAAAGCCGCGTCAGTCTGAGACGAAAAGTCATCAGTTACGGCTTCCGCTATCTTTTTGGCCGATTTCTCCACGGGTTAAATTATGATGTCCAGTCTGGTCTTAAGCTGTTTCAAAAAGTTATTATTCAGCGGCTTACTCTCCACCCTTCACCTTGGACTTTTGATCTGGAATTTCTCACTAAAGCCCGCAATGCCGGCTATCTGATTGCCGGCGTGGATATTACATTCTCTAAACGCTATAGCGGACAGCCAAAAATCAGTCTTTTTAAGGCGGCAGTTCAGATGGGCTGGCAGGCGCTAAAAATCAAAATGCTGGGCAATGAGATAGTCCCGCTTCTGCCAAAACAAATCGCAAAAGAAGGAGAAGGCTTTCATTATCGCGGGATTAAGTATGTTCACCACACAAAATTGCACCACTCAGAAAGTGCTTTTCACCGCTTGTCAAGATGGCAGGTCGTGGTCATAATTTTATTATTGGCCATCGTCGTGATTGGCTTAATTTATCACTGGCATACCGCTATTGTAATTTTACTCGCGTTGTTAACAGTGCTTTATTTCCTTGATCTTTTTTTTAATTTCTTTCTGATCTATCGCAGTTTTTCCAAAGATCCGGAAATTAAAATACCCAAAGAGGAAACCGACCAGCTCAAAGACCGCGATTTGCCTGTTTATACGATTTTTTGTCCGTTATACCGCGAATGGGATGTCTTGCCGCAGTTTGTCACGGCAATGAGCCGCCTTGATTACCCAAAAGAAAAACTGCAGGTAATGCTCCTGCTTGAGGAAGACGACACCGACAGCCTCAAACATGTTAAAAACTACCATCTGCCAAGCTATTTTGAACTGCGGGTCGTGCCGCATTCACTTCCCAAAACCAAACCCAAAGCTTTAAATTATGGCTTAAAATTTGCCAAAGGCGAGTATGCGGTCGTCTATGATGCGGAAGATATTCCCGAGCCGCGACAACTGAAAAAAGCACTGATCGCTTTTAGCAAAGTCGATCCCAAGGTGGTTTGCATTCAAGCAAAACTTAATTTTTATAATCCTCATCATAATGTGCTGACGCGCATTTTTTCTGCGGAATATTCGCTGTGGTTTGATCTGGTTCTGACCGGATTACAGTCAATCTCCGCCCCGATCCCTTTAGGCGGCACTTCCAATCATTTCCGGACAAAAGACCTGCATACCCTGCAGGGCTGGGATTCTTTTAATGTGACTGAAGACTGCGACTTGGGGATGCGTCTGGTGAAAAGAGGTTATCTGACAGCAGTGATTGACTCGATGACCTTGGAAGAAGCCAATAGCAGTGTCAAAAACTGGTTTTTCCAGCGCACCCGCTGGATAAAAGGCTATCTGCAAACCTACCTGGTGCACATGAGAAAACCACGCGCATTCTTCAAAGGTATTAAAAACCCCCATTTAGTGACCTTTCAGTTGATAGTGGGTGGGAAAGTGTTGTCGATGTTTATCAATCCGCTGATGTGGACGATCACGATCGTTTATTTTACACTTCGCCCTTATGTTGGTACGTTTATTGACTCTTTTTTCCCGGCCCCGGTGCTTTATATGGCGGTGTTTTCCCTGGTATTTGGCAACTTCCTCTATATGTATTACTACATGATCGGCTGTGCCAAGCGCGAATATGACGATATCATCAAATATGTTTTTCTGGTGCCTTTTTATTGGCTGATGATGAGTGTCGCCACCTGGCACGCGGTCTATCGGATCATTAGAACTCCACATTACTGGAACAAAACTCCCCACGGCCTCCATCTGAAACATAAAAAAGGTTCTCTGCAGGCAAAAACAGTGATTGGGAAGGAGTTAGTAGATCAAAAACTGACGGCATATCCAATCGAACTACCGGTAGGTTTTATAAAGAAAGACTAATATGTTTTCGCTTGTAATTCCGATTACAAATGAAAATGAACCTGAATATGTGATTAAAACAGTATTGAAAGAAAAAAATAATGATAGCAACCAGCATTAAATTAAGACAAAAACTTCCTTTAATAATTACGCTATCTTTAGCCATAATCGCTGGAGTAATAAGTTTATTATTATATTTTGGAAATGGACAAAATATTATATATGGGGACGCACGATCACACCTTAATATTGCTAGAAGAGTTTTTGATAGCACAAACCCAGGCCTAGCTCAACTAGGAGGAGTCTGGCTTCCTTTACTGCATTTATTAATGTTACCTACAATTACAAATAACTTTTTTTGGCATTCAGGTCTTTCGGGAATAACTGTTAATTTTCCAGCCTTCATTTTGTCTGTTTTTTTCTTATTTAAAATTGGTGAACTGTTGTTTAAGAATAATCGATTAGTACAAATATTGATCCCACTGCTATATATTCTTAACCCTAATATTCTTTATATGTCAACTACCCCTATGACCGAAGTTCTGTTTATAGCTACATTTACCGGTAGTATATATTTTCTTCTTCAATGGACCATAAAAGAAAGACTTATAGATCTAGTAATTTCTGGATTTTTTTTCTTCTTAACATCGGTTAATAGATATGAAGGCTGGTCCATTGGACTAAGTGCTGCTATCTCAATAGTATTAATTTCACTTGTTACCGGAAAGAAAAGAAGTAAAGTAGAAGGAAATGTCATTCTTTTTTCAACAATTGCGTTTATAGGAATTTTATTTTGGTTAATATGGCAATTAATAATCTTCAAAGATCCTTTATATTTTCTCCATAGTATATATTCATCCAAATATCAAACTCTATCTGGAATAGAAAAGGGCGGTGGTAACGTTTTCTATAATAATTTTGGTTTATCTTTTTTAGGATACTTATATGCTGTAATGGAAAACGTTGGATATTTATATGCAATATTAGCGTCATTTGGATTCATATTAACATTAATAAATATGTGTAAATTTATTATAAATAAAAAGGGTTTAAAACAAGAATTATATATCTTTATTCTCTTTATACTAATAACCCCATTTTTATTTCTTTCTTATGCTGTGTACAAAGGTAATGTGCCTCTTGTGGTACCTCAATTAAATAACGGAACATTTAACATAAGGCTGGGTATGTATATGATTCCATCTGTTACGATTTTAATATTATTTCTTGTTAAAAAAATTGCATGGAAAAAATTATTCCTGATTATAATATTAACTGCTCAATTGGCTTTATTCTCAAAAAACTTTATATTTCCTATTACTTTACAAGCTGGTAATGAGGGTATTGAATCTAAGATAGAAGTGGCTAAATGGTTTAAAAATAATTATAAAGGAGGCAAAATATTAGCCTCTTCAGCTACAGGAGATCCTCTCCTTTTCGATTCTCATTTGCAACTTAAGGAATTTATTACAGATGGATCTGCAGAATTATTCACTAAAACTTTAGAAGAACCTCGAAAATATGTTGAGTATATTGTTATGTCAGCAAGCCCGGTAGATAGAACAAGAGACTTGGTATATATAAAGTTTTCCCTCAATAGACAACTGTTAAATAATTATCAAGTAGTTTTTACCAACAAAGCTTTTGAAATTCTCAAATTGAAAAATAAATAATAATTTCACGCGCAAAAAAATTGCTATTTTACTTTTTTAAAAAAAATGAAAAACTACATAAATATATTATTTATAGGTTTATTTACTGCCATAACTGTTTTTTTCTTAACTTTTGTCTTTTTAAATGGTTTTCCAGATATTTCAGTTGATTCTCACTCTCTGTTGACTTTCTTTATTATCCTCTTGTCCCTTATTTTTTCTTTACAGGGAATATTTACTTTGGTTTGGATGCTTTATGCTTGGGAGGATCCAGACTATGTCAAACAGCATAAATCGCCGGAAGAGTTTACGTCCCAAAAATTCTCTTTCACTGCTCTTATACCTGCTAAAAATGAAGAAAAAGTCATTCAGGACACGATAAAAGCGGTAAACAAAATCAGCTACCCTGATGAGCTTAAAGAGACTCTGGTTCTGTGCAGAATCGGTGATGAAGGAACTATTGCGAAAGCACAAGGTGCCATCAGGGAAATAAATAAAAAAAATGTCCGACTAATTCTTTTCAATAGCTATCCCATCAACAAACCTCATGCCTTAAATAATGGGTTGAAGGAAGCCAAAAAGGAAATCGTAACCGTTTTTGACGCGGAAGACCAGCCTCATCCCGATATTTATAATATTGCTAATACATTATTAGTAAGAGAGAAAGTAGACGTTATCCAATCGGGAATTCAGCTTATTAATTATAGATCACATTGGTTTTCTGCCTTAAATGTGATGGAATATTTTTTCTGGTTTAAATCGGGTCTTCATTTTTTTTCAAAATTCGGTAAAGTAATCCCTTTAGGAGGAAATACTGTATTTATTAAACGGAATTGGTTAGAAAAAATTGGAGGATGGGATGAGAATTGTCTGACAGAAGATGCAGATATTGGTTTCCGACTGACGAAAATCGGAGCAAAAACACGGGTGATCTATGACGAAAAACACACCACTCAAGAAGAAACACCTGTAGACATTGCAAGTTTTATCAAACAAAGAACTAGATGGAATCAGGGATTTCTACAAATTTTTTTGAAAAACGAATGGAGCAAACTACCTAAGACTCGCCAAAAAATTACCGCTGTTTACGTTCTTCTTTCTCATCAAATCCAAACCTTTTTTTTACTATATATTCCTTTTGCTATCTGGTTTGCTTTTACTCAGAAGATGCCAATCATAGTTTCCCTTTTTTCCTTTGTGCCATTTTTCCTTTTCTTACTCCAAATTGTTACCTTTATAGTGGGTTTTTATGAGTTTACGAAGGCTTACAAACAGAAATTTACGTTCTGGATGCTAATCAAAATAATAATAACTTTTTACCCCTTTCAACTGCTATTAATGATTTCTTCATTTAGAGCCTTGTATCGAGTGATCTTTAGTCAAAACGCCTGGGATAAAACCTTACACACAAACGCCCATAGAGGAATGGTCGGCGTATCAATAACTTAAACAATATGCTAGACAAACTAAAGCAACACAAAAACGAATTACTAATGCTCGCTGTCCTCTTAATCATTTCCGGGATAGCCCATGGTTACAATATGTTCCATTACCCATATTATGAGAATGATGAGGGAACATATATGTCTCAAGCGTGGTCACTACTCACTCAAAATAAACTTGCACCTTATACCTACTGGTACGACCATGCTCCAGCAGGCTGGATTCTTATCTCTTTATGGATAAAATTAACTGGAGGTTTTTTTACCTTTGGTACTTCTGTAAATTCAGGACGGGTCATCATGCTTCTTTTACACCTGGGTACAACTGCTCTACTATTTTATATAGCTAAAAGATTAACTGGTAGATCGCTCCCTGGGATCATAGCGGTGCTAATTTTTTCTTTATCTCCGCTTGCTATTTATTTTCAGCGACGTGTGCTTCTGGATAATATTATGATATTTTGGGTATTCCTGTCTTTAGCAATGTTACTGAAAGAAAAGCTCAAGCTAACCAATATTATTACAAGCGCAGTATTTTTTGGAATAGCTGTCCTTACAAAAGAAAATGCAATATTTTTTACCCCTGCTTTTGTTTATGTAGTTTACCAGAAAGCTCACGAACACCATAAAAATTTTGCAATTATTAAGTGGCTAGCTGTATCTGGATTAATCATATCTTTCTACTTTTTATATGCGCTTCTTAAGGGTGAATTTTTTCCTGCAGGTTTTTTAGACCAAAGTTCACATGTCAGCTTGCTCACCACACTGTACGATCAATCGAAACGCGGTTCTGATTATCTATTCTGGAACAGAAATAGCGATTTTTATACTAATTTACTTGAATGGTTATCTCGTGATAAATTTACAGTTATTTTAGGAAGTATTGCTGTTTTTATTAATATTTTACTTAGTTTAAAGAAAAAGTCATTACGGATCCCTGCTTTTTTTACATTTCTTTATTTTCTTTTTTTAATAAGTGGAAAATTAGTAATTGATTTTTACATAATACCATTAATTCCTCTTCTGGCTCTTAATATGGGAGTGTTAATTGATCTTGCGATCAAACAAATATCATTTAAAAAACAGTTAATTTACAATTGCTTATCTCTTGTTTTCTTACTGGCAATATCTGCTTATTTGGTCAGTTTTTCCATGGTGCAATATACAAAAGACGAAACTACACCACAAGTAAACACTATTGAATGGATAAAAAATAATTTAGCCAGTGATAGTTATATTGTCATTGATGATTCAATTTACTTAGATTTGCATGAGAAAAGGTTCTCTGGTGACAGAATTTTCCCAAATGCAGATTGGGCATGGAAAGTAGAAAAAGATGAAATGCTAAAAACGAAAAAATATAACAACGACTGGAAAAGAGTTGAATATATAGCCCTTTCGCATGAGATATTAAGACAAATGAGATTATTTAAAAATAACTTTATAGAAAAAGCGTTTATAAATTCATTCCCTGTAGTTGAATGGGAAAAGGATAGCACTTCATATTTTGACATTGATAAATACCTCAGTACAAATGGTGATTGGATGAGCATTTATAAAGTAAAAGATAAAGAGTCAATTGCTTTAGATGATTCTTGGAAATTTTACAAAGAGAATTTCATTATTTCTTATGGTCGGGTTATTGATCCTTCAAATTATTCAACCACTTCGGAGGGGCAATCATATGCTATGCTTAGGGCGGTCTGGCAAAACGATAAGCCGGTATTTGATGGAGTTTGGGCCTGGACAAAAGATCATTTTCAATACAGAATACAGGATAAATTATTCTCATGGTTATGGATCAAAGACGACGAAGATTATAAACTTGGCGATTCTGCTTCCGCCTCTGATGCGGACGAAGATATTGCATTGACTTTACTTTTTGCTTATAAGAGATGGGGCGAAGAAAAGTATCTTATTGAAGCTAAAGAAATCATCAATGATATTTGGAGTCAAGAAGTAGTTTTAATAAACGGTCATTACTATTTGGTTTCCGGTTCTGGTGCAAGCAGAGATGACGGGTTTTTATTAAATCCCTCCTATTTTTCTCCAGCGACTTACCGGATATTTGCCCAGGTTGATGAGAATCATCCTTGGAACAAACTTGCCGATGATAGTTATTATTTATTCAATAAAATCGACAAATTAAATAATAACACAATGGGATTATCTCCTAACTGGTTACTTATTGATAAAGAAACAGGCCTAATTTCATCTCCTGGAAAATATTTTCAAAATAAGGATGACATAGATTTTTATGGTTTCGATGCTTTTCGGATAATGTGGAGAATTGCTATTGATGCAATCTGGTTTAATGAACCACAAGCTTATGAGTATCTAAAAAAAGTAGAACCGTTTTATACAAAAGAATGGATTACAAACAATAATTTTTCGGCAGTTTATAGTTTAGATGGTACAAGGAAAGTACCATATAGTAATATTAGCACTAATGTTGGCGCATTATCTGTCTTTACTATAACCAACAAAACATTGGCAACAGAAATTTTCAATAAACTTTTTGAAAAAGAGTATAATTATGATTTAGGTTACTGGAAAGATAAAAACAATTACTATGATCAGAATTGGGCATGGTTTGGATTAGCTTTGTATAGTGACAATTTACCTAATCTGTGGGAGAAAGGAAATAAATAAATCCTTATGAGAACATCCAACAAAAATAATTTATTACTTTTCGTCAGGATAGCTTTAACCGTCATTCTTCTTGCCATAATTATAAAATCGGTAAATGTCTCCTCTGTCCTGCAGATTATTTTGATAGCTAAAATAAATTATCTTCTGCCCGCCGGGTTTCTTATCCTCATTCATGTATTCTTTAAAAGCTACAAATGGTACCTGCTGGCCAATAGTATTAAGAAGAATCGGTTTATTGTTTCTGCGCATTCTTACCTCAAAAAAGCCAGTTCGCTCCTGTTTTATCTCAACCACAATGGTAAAGAGATCAAAGTCCCCAACTTCAAAGCCTCCTCCATCCAAATCAAAGAAATGGCTTTTATTGACCGATTTTCTGAGTTCTGGGCGGTATTTTTCTTCCTGCTTTTATCTGGTCAAAGTCTGCTCTTTAAAAAGAACGGATTGATCATTACTTTTATTGTCATCGTGGTAGTAATTCTACTCTACCAGCTGAGAAACATTAACAAAGCCCTTACCCGCTTTCTGCCTTTCCAGATCGTGAGAGGCGCTGTTCGCACCATTACCCTGCCTTCTTGGCCGCTCTCCAATATCTTGCTCCTGCTTTCCCTGGTCAGTGTTGCCTGCTATTTTTTTGAGGGCTATCTGCTCTTAAACGTCTTTTCGCCGGTCAGTCTTTATGCGGTATTGATTGTTTTTCCTTTTTTGTACCTGGCCAATCTGCTGCCGTTTACATTTAACGGCTTGGGTGTGCGGGAGTATCTGGCAGTTCTTTTACTGAAAAATTACGGAATTGACGCCAATACGGCTGTTGCGGTGTCGCTAACCCTCTTTGTCTTAAATCTCCTTATTCCGTTTATTCTGGAAAAGATTGTCTCAGCATTTTCTTTTTCCCACCAATATGCCAGCACCAGTACTACGCGATAAAGTGGAAAAGTGGGTATTATTTTTCACGATTGTTTTATCTGTTAGCGCCTGGGTTATCTCCTACCGCCTGCATTACGTCCTCACCTACAATGATGCCGCTTCCCACTTAAATATCGCCCGCCGGGTGGTGGACAACCTGACGCCTGGTTTAGCCCAGATTGGCACAGTCTGGCTACCATTACCACACCTGCTGATGCTTGTTTTTGCCTGGAACGATTTTTTCTGGCATACGGCCATGGCCGGCAGTATTGTCTCCATGGTTTCATTTGTCATCTGCGTGCTATTTACTTATAAATTGATCTTTTTTCTCTCCAAAAATCCGCTCGCTGCCTGGTTGGGAACGATGGTGATGGCGCTTAACCCTAATTTCCTGTATCTGCAAACTACCCCGATGACCGAACCGCTGCTGCTGGCCACCTTTGCCTTTTCCTCATACTACCTCGCCCGTTATATCGAAGATAATAAACTCGGGCACCTGATACTGACTGGTGTCGGGGTCATGGCGGCCAGTTTAACCCGCTACGACGGCTGGTTTTTGTTTGTAGTTCTTTTGATACTGCTGCCTGTTTGGGGTTATCTCACCCAGGGCAGAAAAAAAGCCGAACGGGTTTTGCTGTTATTTTTATTTGTTGGTGGTTTTGGCATTTTCCTCTGGCTGATCTGGAACTTGGCTATCTTTGGCAATCCGCTGTATTTTCTTCTTGGGCCGTATTCGGCTTTTGCCCAGCAGCGGGTTTTAAAAACTGTCGGCCAATTGCCAACCGAAGGCAATCTGCCTCTTGCCATTGTCTACTATTTCTGGTCAATTGTCGACAATAATGGATTTTTTACCTTAATTTTTGCCTTAGCGGGTCTGATGTTTGTGATCTTAAAGCTAAAAAATAAACAACAACTGGTGACGATTGTGGCAGTGCTGTCGCCGCTGGTATTTAATATCCTGGCTTTATATTTTGGGCAATCGGCGATGAATGTGCCGCAGGCAGAAAAAGACGCCGGCTTATTTAATATTCGTTATGGTTTACTTGTCCTGCCGTCTTTAGCCCTGATTATCGGGTTAATCGGCGCTTATTCACGAAAATATCTTCTGCTTGTTATCGTATTACTCATCCAAACCGTGATCTTTTATCAGCAGGGGGTGCCGGTAGTGTTAGCTGACGGCATCAATGGCTTGAAAAATACCTATTACACGGTTGAGGCGAGCGCTTGGCTTTCTCAAAATTATGATGGCGGACTGATCCTGACCAGCCTGGCTTCCCATGACGCCTTTGTCGCCCGCGCCGGTCTGCCGATGAAAAATTATATACATGAAGGGACTCGCTATTATTGGACCAATGCCTTAAAAGACCCCGGGCGTTATGTTCGTTATATTGCGGTTCTGGAATTTCCACCAGATTCGGTATACCGCGCAATCTATAAAAATTCGTCGTTTACTAAAAACTTTACTGCTATTCATTCCTATGAACAGTTTACTATCTACCAGCATAAATGAAATATGTTATTGGGTTAATTATTGCTACCTTCCTCTTTTTGTCTCTTCTTCCTTTGTCTGCGGTTGTTTTAGCAAAACCTCAGATTTGGGAAATCCGCTCGATTGATACAATGAAAATGTCCCGCGACAAAGCCAGAGCAAAGCTAGACGACCTGGCTTTTGATAAAGTAATTGATTGGGAAATGCAGTCGATAAAAATGATGGGCGCAAATTATGTAGCGATTGATACCCCTTATGACGCGGAGTTTCGCCCATTTTTGAATCGCTGGGTAACCAGCGCCAGAAAGCACGGTCTGGCTGTCTGGTTTCGCGGCAACTGGTCAAACTGGGAAGGCTGGTTTGATTATCCAAAAAACCTCACACCCGATGAACATATTGCCAAAACTCATGACTTTATTACCAAAAATGCGGATTTATTTGTCAACAACGATATATTTGAAGCTTGTCCGGAGTGCGAAAATAGCGGCTACTGGCAACAGCCAGCAGACAATAACAAGTACCAGCTATTTATCAGAAATGAGCGATTTTCCCTGGAAGATGCTTTTTCTACTATCCAGAAAAATATCCATACCAACTACATCTCGATTATCGGCGGCCGGGCCAAAGACGTGCTGGATCAACGCACTTTTACCAAACTAGAGAATGTTGCCACCATCGATCATTACGCCAAAAATCCCGCCAACTATGAACAGTATATTGCGTATTTTAATAATCGTTTTCAGACAAAGGTGTTATTTAGTGAGATCGGCGCTCCAATACCAGACATTCACGGCAATATGAATGAAGACGAGCAGGCGGACTTTATTGATCAGGTGTTATCTTTGTTATATAAACACCGGCAGCAGGTGGTCGGCTTAAATTACTGGGTGTTATCAGATGGAACCACCGCCCTTTATAATGACGATGGTTCGGAGAGAAAGGCGCTTGGAGTGTTAAAAAAATATTTTTTACCCGGGGCGATTGCCGGAGAAGTAAAAAACCCGTTAGGTGACAGATTAGCTAATGTACAGATAAAAACCGGCGACAGCCTTAACTCAACAACAACTGATAAAAATGGCCGCTATTCTTTGATCTTGCCTCAAGGAGACGCTCTGATTGAGATCGGTGGAAAAGAGTTTACTGCTAAGTCTAAGTCATTCAAAATCGAGAAAGACGCTCATTTTATCTATAATGAAGTAATCGAACCTAAGCATCAAGGTCTTCTTTACCGTTTGCGCCTTTTCCTAAGAAAGGTATTTTATGTAAATAAAAAAACTAAATAACTTAAGAAATCGTTTACTTTTTTTGCTTTTTAGTCTTTTCAATATCCTGATGAAGTTCGCTGACTAACCCACTAACAGCCTGGCGGATTTTATCTTCCACATTGTGGATTTTATGATTTAAAAAAGTCCACAGACCGATATGATTTTCTTTTGCCAGATGAATGATAAAAATCTTTTTGTCTTCTTCAACTAGCTCAGATAACACCGTATCAACGACCAGATGATGGACGCTGGACTCGACAATTAATATCAGCTCCTGTTTTTCTTTTGCAGAAATGTCCAAGGTCGCAAGTGACACGATGATCGAATCAATCTCGACCAGATGGCTGTAAAAATGTTTTTTCATGTTTGTAAAAAGTCTATTTTGCTTAATTTATCTATTACGGTAAAGCTCACATACCGTTTCTCGAAAAGACGTTCGTCATAACTTAGTAAGTAATTGTACTATTTATCTCGTATAACTCACTCCGTGAAAGTCCTCTGATACAAACATTTATCTTTCCTTTATTCTTTATTACTAACGGACTTTCAAGGCTTTTCTCGAAAGGTATGTTGCGCTTTCCATAAGATTTAAGTTTTCGCTACCGGACCCAACGTAACTTCATCCTCCGGATCGTCGATAAAAAAATATAACACCGCGCCTTTGGCACTGCCGTCTTTCCTTTCCAGATAAGCCATTATCTCAGGTGAACCACCGAGATGTTTGCCGGTCCAGGTAGCCGGCCCCGCATCGCCGATCACCACCACCATCGCTTTGCCGTTTTCCGGATTGACAACCAGCATCTTGCGATACTTAAAAAAATTATAGTACGCATGGGGGTCGTCTTTCCAGCCCGGCGCCAAAAAGGTGGGAACCGCGATATAATATTTCTCTCTTAATTTATCCTGATTGGTCAACGTGGCACTGGAGTCGGTAAAATAACCCCAGGCGCCGCGCCCGGGCGCCATACCTGAAGCCGCAAATCGGGTCTCCTCCGGCAAGTCAAAGTGAGTGGTGATAGTATCACCCGGATAACGCATCAGGTGCTGTTCGGCGCCAATCAAGCCATAACTGCGATCCAGCCGTTTGCCGTCAATGGCTGATGTGACCGGCAGCTGATAATAATCGGTTAGTAATTTGGTGATGGCGGTTTCCTGCTCGTCAGTCAACGGCTCAACCTGGGGCGGGAGACTAGAAGATAGAGCCATAATCAGCTGCACGCCGCTGTCAATCGGCTGAGATTCCAGATTGTGTTTGGGCGAGCTGAGATGCAGCAATTTCTGCGCCAGCACATTGTGCGAAAGCGGATGAATAAGAAATAGAACGCTCGCCACCGAACCCACCACCAACTGTTTGGAAGAGTCCTCAAGCCATTGCAAAACGTTCCGATGCTTTTTCCAAAGATTACCGTGTAACTCTTGATGTCGCCTGGTCCACTTGTGTTTCAAATCTTGGTAGTGTGGACGGCGCTGCTTTGTTGACATGATTAATTCATTCTACTATATCTATGAAATAATAATCTTATCTCTATTTTTACTTTTTGTTTGCTAGAATATGGACTAATGACTGACGTTTACCGGGAATCACTGGCGCTTCATAAAAAATATCAAGGCAAAATTAAAATCGAGTCGGTAATACCGATCAATAACCGCAAAGATCTGGCTGTAGTTTATACTCCCGGGGTTGCCGAACCCTGCCGGAAAATCGCCGCCAATCCCGCTCTTTCCTATGATCTCACCTGGCGAGGGCGAACTGTCGCGGTAATCTCTGATGGCTCGGCGGTGCTTGGGTTGGGCAATATCGGTCCTGAGGCGGCAATTCCGGTGATGGAAGGGAAAGCGATTTTGCTTAAAAAATTCGGCGGCGTTGACGCGGTGCCGATTGTAGTCAACACCCAAAACTCAGCGGAAATCGTCAGTTTTGTCCGCCAAATCGCCCCTTCATTTGCCGGAATCAATCTGGAAGATATTTCAGCTCCGCGCTGTTTTCAGATTGAAGAGGAACTGCAAAATATCGGCATTCCGGTTTTTCACGACGACCAGCATGGGACAGCTATTGTCGTAAAAGCGGCACTGGTAAATGCGGCCAAAGTGGTTGGTAAGCCGTA
>Ga0209541_10000602_pt1 | contig 71140 bp, 70 predicted proteins | sample RifCSPlowO2_01_FD_184027 | JGI IMG/M metagenome (GOLD analysis project Ga0209541, IMG submission 184027) | Groundwater microbial communities from Rifle, Colorado - Rifle CSP2_plank lowO2_0.1 (SPAdes) (version 2) | ecosystem: Environmental > Aquatic > Deep subsurface > Groundwater | place...
GCGCCTTTTTCGATAAAAATTAAAAAACTAACTGGCGCCGTAAGGCGGGACTTCTCCCTTCGGTCGACCTCTGCAAGTATTCGAGGGAATATAACAGGAATTAAAACATCGTTCGCTCCACTCCCTCCCCGGAGGAGATGTCGGTCGTTCCGCTCACTCGCCCTCGCAATTATTTGATAGTTTTCAGTATGTTGCTCGGGGAAATTTTTCTGCGGAAAAACTTCTCTTAATTCCGACGTTAAGTTCAATTGTGTTTAAGTTCTAAATTACGGTAACGAGGGGGGAGTTCGGTGCTTCGCACATATACACTCGCTACGCTCGAATTGATTGGAACTTAAACACAACTCTGCGGACGCAGGTTTCCCACACTGCGTATGGGAAACGAACTTAACAGGAATCCGGTGTTTAGCGCAATTGCCGATTTGCCCGCTGGGTGCCCTGCTTCTCTTGACGAATTAACTACGCAAAATGGGATTTTACGTAATTTTCGCTGATTTTCGGCTCAAAACTAACTCTCGCCGGCGAAAACTCCGTTAATTCTAAGAATCAGGCAAATCGGCAACTTCTCCCTTTGGTCGACCCCGTTGCACTCTCGCCTACGGGCTCGGGGCGCCAAACAGGCATTAACCGGTTCGCTCGTTGCACTTCGCTCTCCTAAATTCCACCATTTTTTCCAGCTCTGAAATTAGTGGGGTGCCTCAAATTTTGAGGGAAAAAACACCCTAACCTCAGAGGGCTGGGGGTTGCCTCAGCCAGCTCTGCACCCTAGGAACTTCGGTTAATGCCGACGTTATATGAAATATTTTAATCACCTTTTCAGGCACGCTAACGCTACCGTAAATCTCACGCATTGGCACCTTCGCTAAATCGGCAAAACGAAAAACGTCTTCAATTACTTCGTAACTAAACCTAACAATTATTTAGCGGTTCACTTCGTTCTCCCAAATTTCTGAAAACTTTAACTAACGAGGTGGGGCTTTAAGAAAAAAAACTAAAATGGGGTTGCCGCCTAAAACAATTACTTATCTCCTCTAAACAAATTAGTAAATAGTGCATGCCACGGTCGCTTCTCACTTGGCTCTTGCACTTCCTTCTTTTTCTTGACAAGTCTATATTCAACTAAGAGTCTCTCGCTAAGTTCTGTTAATCCTTGCCTTACATAACGAGCATCATTCTCTACTTCTACAACCAGATTATTAACTTGCTCACGAACTCTTGAATATCCTCGTGTCTCAAAATCTTGCGGACTTAAATATCCTTCAAAAGCATCAAGAACTTTAATTAGTGGAGAAACTTCACGCTTTATACTTTCTAAATCCCAATCTCTTCCCCAATCTTCCCCTTTATGCTCATAACGACTATTCCCGCAATTTTCATAACGGATATCTTCTACTTTTTCTTTCCTAGTTCTATTAGAATCATAGATACTACAAACAAATTCAAAACTTTTTCGTGCTTTTTCATATTTAGTACCATCATCTAATTCTTTTCGTCTTTCCTTTATTCTTGTATATCCTCTTGCATCTACTGCTGGCTTCTCTTTCTCATAATCTTCAGGAGATAAAGTAATTTCTCTTAAAGCATCTTCTAAAACTTTGGGAGTTAAAATATTCAATATTGCTGTATCAATAGTTCTATAAACTTGAGCATGGCTATTCTTTGTTTCTTCATCAACTGCTTGATATGGGGAAACAATATGGTCGGTTAATTCTCGCCTTGCGCTTTGAGCATTCTCATTTAAACCATAAACATAATGTTTAACTTTATGCATTGATCCTTGGCTTCCTTTTCCTCTTTCTTTCTGTGCTCCTTCTAAAACTATTCCTGCAACTTCATCTGTTTTTTTTCCACTTTGTAAAAGCAATTCTATCCCAGCACTCACTTCATCAGATTTCAAATTTGATCTACATGATTTAGAATAATCTTGTTCATCTAATAGGAAGTATCTTCCAACATCTTCTGCGATTGCCGGAAATTCGCGAGCATATGCTCTCGCATTTTGAAACATTACTTTACTCCAATCACTATTATGAATATTATCTAAACCTAGAATTGACCTGACAACTGATTTTTGAAGTCCTGATTTAACTTCTTCACCAACTTCAAATTTCCTAAGTGCAGTTACTAATGATTCTACATCATGTGAACCTACCATTAAATCAATTGCTTCATAAATGCCCCCAAATTGTGCGAGAATCTCAAACTGATGATCCCTCTCCCCATAACCTTCAATTGCGGTATTATGGTCTTTCAATGCTCTGTAGGCTACATAATCAGCCAGAGGTACAGTTCTTTGTGGATTGATTAATTTTTTCATTTTCATCACATTTGGGTTATTTACTACTTAGTTACAACTAGCAAGTATAATAAACCTTCGTTTAATATTTTTGTCATAATAACAAAATTTATAAAGTAAATGTTCTTTACATACTAAAATGAGCCTAAATTTAGATTTGAAAGATAGAAAAATCCTGTATCAACTGGATATAGATTGCCGACAAACCAATTCAGAAATCGGCAAAAAAGTGGGATTAAGCAAGCAAGTAGTAGATTATAGAATCAAACGATTTCTGAAAGATGGAATCGTCACCCGATTTGCTACGGTGATTGATACTTATAAACTCGGATTTTCTAAATATAAAATTTATCTCTCTCTTGAAAATGCGAGTACAGAAATTATTAAACAAATAATAGAATCTCTTAAATCCCACGATAAAACTGAATGGATAGCAACCTGCTCTGGAAGATGGGATATTATTGCGGGATATGTTGTTAAAGATGTTTACGAGTTTAATGATGCTGTTAAAGAGCTAGACGAAAAATTTAGTCAGCACATCTCTATCAGAGAAACTGCCATTAGTTTAGGCGTTCCTCATTGGAGAAAAGAATATTTGTTAAACAATAAAGATCCCCATAAAGTAATCATGCAGGGTGGACAACGAGGAGATCATAAAATAGATGAAGTTGATGAGGAAATTCTCAAATTATTAGTTAATAATGCTCGTTTACCAATAACAGAAATCGCCAAAAAAATAAAGACGACACCAAGAGTCATAAATTATAGAGTTAAAAATCTCAAGAAAGACAAAATTATTCTAATAAACAGAATTTTTCTTGATTTAAATAAATTTAATTGGATTTACTGTAAAGCATTATTAAAATTTAAGAATTTAAACAAACAAAAATATAATCAATTTTCCCAATATTGTGACTCTATCAACAACCTTACTTACATGATTAACAGTATCGGCTCTTGGGACTTAGAAATGGATTTTGAGATTGAAGATTTCAATAAATTTAATAGAATAATGTTGGAAATAAGAGATAAATTCTCAGATATCATTAAACACTATGACTTCGTTATCGTTATGAATGAGGATAAACTAGACTATTATCCTGGATGCTATCCTCAATTTAAATAACGGCGGCAACCAATTTTAAGCACTAAATAAAAAACAAGCCCCACCCCTAACGTTACTCTGCTATGCAGTAATCTCATCTTTTCAAAGTTTTCAGAAACTACGGTGCCAATGCGATTTACGGTGATTAAAATACTCTGCGATTTAATGTTCTGCGGAACTTAAATCTTGGTCTCCCCACTCCGCTCAGTAATTTGATTAACGATAATTTTAGTCCTCGCTCGTAGGTCGACTCATATAACAGGGGTCCCCATACGTTATACGTAATTTTTCTTCCACCTTGCTTCGCAACTTGTCGATGATTTTTCTCTTTCCCATACAAAGCTCAAGAGACCATTCACTCTGTTCATTAAAATTTTCGACAAGCTTCGGGCTACGCCTAATTTTTTACTGTTCTCGGTTTCGCATAATCGGCAAAACAAAACGACTGAGAAATGCTATGCACTATCTCCTAACGATGATTATGCGGCTCACAAGTTCGCCCAAATTTTGGATTTAACTATTCTCGGGGGCTACGTTACGACGAGGGGGCTTAAGTTCTAGGAAAATATCTATCCACAACATCTGATAAACTAACTTTAGTTAATTCTAAGTTATCTAACCTTTTTTGATATTCTGGATTCCTCAAAATCTCTTTAACTGCATCAACAGTCCTATGAGCTAAATCACTATTTAAGAAACTCTTGGATTTCTTTGTATCAATAGAATCATCTGTACCAAGATTAATCCCTACCCCTAATTTCTCGGCTCTTTGTCCTACTAATACTTGATCACCAAAAAATGGAATGATGACCATAGGAATTCTCTGTAAAACTGCTTCGTGATAACTATTACTTCCGCCATGTGTTATGAATACTCTTGATCTTGCCAACAGTTCAACTTGATTAACTCTATCTTCAATTCTCCAACTTTCCGGATAACTTTTAAGAACCTGCTTTCCTTGCGTTACAAAAACAACTCTTTCTTTTTTTAATCCATCAGCAACAATTCCGATAAAATCTCTAACAGCAGTCCTTGTTTCTTCTTGCTGATTCCAAAGATTACCCATAACTACACTTCCTAAAGAAAAATAGATAATATCTTTATCAGCAGGAATTCTATGGTTGTAATTCCCAACAAATTGATAGTCTGCTTCTTGCCTACCTTCCCTAAAATTAGGAGGAGTTAATTCTGGATAAGACCAAATAAGATTAACTTGTCCTGGAAGATGTAATCCATCGGAAACCATTTCTACACCACTCGCATCTATTCCATATTTCTCTTTCAATTTAGCTAATGCATCAATATTTCCTTTTTGGCGTAACTTCCCTTCAATATATTCTCCTTTATCATTTGCTCCCATCATTGCAGGAATTGAGCACCAAGCAGGCACTCCTAAGATATCGCCAGTAAATTTTCCTTCTAATGAGAAGAAATCATAAACAATTAAATCAGGGTTATACTCTCTTGCAACTTCAAGTGAATCATCCATTAATTCATATGTTCTGGGAAATGTCCACAATGCAGGATCGGTTTCTCTTAATGTTGATCTTGCTAAATTCGTTGCTCCTTCCACTGGAAGATTATCCCATCCAGTAATAACTAGCTTATAATCATGTTCTTGATGCTTTTCCATCATTTTTTTAAGAACATTAAGATGTCCGCTAAATGGAGGTGAATATACGAGAACTTTCATCGTCTTCCTCCTGCAATTTGTTCTAAAAATGCCATAATTTCGGCCTGCCCAGGTCTTCGCAAAAGTACTTTATCATCCTGCTCAATATTAGTTTTAAAGTTAGGAATTCTTCGTAAGAAATCTTCAAGACTCTCTCTATCTAATTTTGGTCTAGAGACACCGAAGCCATGCAGTTCCATTACATGAGCATTCATATGTTGTTCATAAACCGGAAGTGGAATAGCATATACCGGAATTCCTAAATGCATTGCTTCGGATAGCAGAGTATGACCTGCGGTTGAGACAATTCCCTTACACTTTCGTAAAGCGTCATAAAAACGAGGATCGCCATGCTGATAAACAGTAACATTTGCGGGAACCTCAAGTTCAGGAATATTTCTTAGAAAAATATCAAAGTGTTCATCCTGTGCAGCACACATTTCCATAACTTCATCAAGACTCTGCACAAATGCTTTTTGAGAAGAAACGTACATTAAAACAGAGTTCTCTTCTTTTCTTTCTAAACTAACTATTTGATCTTTAAGTGTTGATGGAAAGATTCTTACGCCATATCTATTTTCAAGAGATTCAACTTGAAAAAATGAACAAGCAATCCTGGCGTATGCTGTTGGAAAAAACATTCTCAAACGCATTATTTCGTCTTGAAATGATTGTCCATCAAATTCTGGAAAATTATCTCCACATAAATATTTGCTTTGTTGGTCTAATGTAACAAGAGGAGCATCGTGAGCATAAGCATATTGCGCACTTAGCGGTTCATAATCTGTAACCACAATATCTGGTTTCCCTAAAACTTCTTCTGCTCTTGCCATGGCTAGACTATTTATTGTGTTAAAGTCCTTGCCTCTATTGACTCTCGCAGTTTCTTTCCAATCTAAACCATGAAGATTACCAGCAATGAATGGAATATCTATAGGAATAATAGTCACATTATCTTGACCAGCAAACTTTTGACTATAAATTCTATGGCTTTCATCGTAACAGAATATTGCCATAGTGGAATCTCTAGCAAAATGCTCAATAATGGGCATTTGTCTATTAGAATGACCTGTTCCAATTCCGCTAATTCCATACAATATTTTCATTTTTTCATCCCTGCTATTTTTTCAACAATAAATGATAACGAACCTGCTGCTGAATAGACAGGCACTCTTTCTACTGCTTTTCCTAATCTTCCGGCTAAATATTTTTTTGTTTCTTGAGAGACAGAACCATTAAATACATCTTTACCAATAACTATATCAGCATTAACAGTATCCAAAAAATAGGGATAAAGTGTATGTAATGCACTTGTTGGTTGAAGTTCTCTCCAATCTTGTACTCCATCATTCAAACGGACAAGAACAACAGAACCAATATTTCCGGCTTGTGCATATTGATCATTATTTAATCTAAAAGCAGTTCTATCTCCATATTGTACGCCCTTAACTTGATGTTTTAAATCATCTGTTCGTGCAGTCACCACTTTAGTTCCAGCAACCGTCTTAAGAGTTCCATCTTCCGTTAAATCTACAACCGTCTTATTCCCAGAATACATTTTCATCCCTGCTTTTTCTAAAAGTTCTAGCGAAATAGTAGTTTTGCCACTTCCAGAATGGCCAGCGATTAAAACTAGATCATCTAAGCCAACGCAAGCACCATGAACTGGAAAAAGATTGTTTCTAAGATAATGTTGTCGTGCTACACCTGAGATTAAATGATAAACATCAGGAGATAATTTTCTGTTCCATTGGCCATAAAGAGTAATGTTACCTCCTCCATCTACGACCATCTTTTGGTCATCGGCTCTTTTATGGCAGACAGTAACATCAAATCTTGGAGAACCAGAAACAAATTCTATCCCAGGAACATATGCTTCTAGTAATAATAACTCTTTTTGACCAATTTCTATATCTTCATCACTACCAAAACGTCCAAAAAAGTTTCTCGGTAATGAAAATTGTAATTCAGTCATTTTTGGCCTCACACTTTCCCCTGTTTTTCTACTTCTCCTACAAGTTTTTTGACAGTGCTCTCAAGATAAACTTGCCTTGATACTCCAGAAATACTAATATGTGGATCTTTTCTATCGGAAACATAGCCTGCTTCTGCCATTGCTTGACCAACTGTCATAGTATCAAAACCAATCTGACGTGCTCTCTCAACATATTCACTAGGGAAAACTACCGCATCCGAATATCCAACGTGTTCCCGATTGGTGTGTGGGTCATAAATTACAACAACTGCTTTATCTAACCATTGTTCACCTTCTCTGAAGATTCCACTTTCAATAGAAACAATCCTATCAAGATCACCCACTCTTCGGTTTACATCTGAAATCCTATTTCTTGCTCCCATTAATGTCTGTTCGTTAACTGGTTGTTCACCAACTCCGGAGTCTGCCATATAGCCGACTACTTCAACAGGAACACCTAAAGAGGAATATGCTTTCGTTACGGCATCTACTTTCAGTTCGTTTTGGGAAGTTACGCCAATTTTCATTTTTTATCTTCCTCCAGAAGTTTTCTTGCGGCAAATTCAAAGAGATGAGACTTGTTTCTGAAAGAGCCGTCTCTAATTCTCTCCTTTAACTTGAGCAAAATCTCTTCATCTACGGTAATGCTTGTTTGGATTTTCATGGTATAATATGATGATTTATATCAGTTATTTATAAAGTTTTCTACTTTTACTACTTACAAGTAGTTTTCTGTGTTCGCAAAGTTCATATAAACCAGCAAAAGTTTAACTATATGCAACCTGAAGCTTTCCAAAAATACTGCTCCCTCTTCCTTCACAATACTTCTCTTTACATCATCCATACTGGTTCAACGTGGCTCACGGTAAAGCAAGAAGTAACCCCTGAATTGATCAAAAAGCATCTGGAAAGACAGATAGTAATTGGCTTATGTCCACAAAAAGATGATGGAACAGTAAAATGGGTAGCCATAGACTTTGATGCTCATAACGGCGAGCCAATAGAAACCATTAAAGAAAATGTCAAAAAGACAAAAGAAAACTTAACCAAAGTAAACATCAATTCACATTTAGAGCAATCAGGAAGAGGCTACCATTTATGGCTTTTCTTTGAAGAGCCAGTTTTAAGAGAACGTATTGAGAGATTTATCGGACAATTCATTTATCATTCTGCCGAATTATACGCTGGAAAGACCAAAATAAGAATTCCATTAGGAAGCTACCAAAAAGACAAGTCTATTTTCTGCGATTTTCTTGATGATGATTTTAACCTCATTAAAAATCAAGAACAATATCTCCTAAATATCAAACCGACAAATATTGAAGCAATAAGAAACGCCAGAAATCAAGTAAGAGAAAACAAGTCAATATTATTAACCAAACCTATCTCTGAAAACAAAAAAAGAACTATTGTTACAAATCAAAAATGGTTTACATTTGATAAAGAGAAAAAAGAAGTTATCACAAAACCAGAAATCAACAAAAACAAAGTCCTAGAAATGACCGATAATGAGAAACATAAACTAATTCTCCGACTACTATTTGAAATGAACTTAAGCCCCCTCGAAATTAGAAACCTAAAAGTCAAAGATATTAGTCTTAACGAACAGCTGTTAAGCATAAGCAAATACAAAACAAATGAGAGAAAAATGCTTTTAGTCCCTGGATACCTACTGGAACCTCTTAAGAATTATTTGGCTAACAAAATGCCTGATGATCTGCTTCTCACCAGTGCTAGAGGGAAGCGATATAATGTCAGAACTATTGAAATGATAAGATCAAAGAACATCGAAAAACTAAACTTAGCCCCCGAGAATAATGATAGTCTCAGCAAAGCTTCGTAATTGATACTTAGGATTAAATCCAAAACTACACCGAGAACAAAAATACAGTCAGCAGAACCTGCGGTGCTTGCTTCCTTTAGGTGGAAGAAAAACTCCGTTCGCCATCAAAGGCTCTCTACGTATAACAGGGGAAGCCGTCCCGCAATCCTCCCATCAACACCGTTTAAATCTTCAACCCTCCACAAAAAAAATAAAACCCTTCCTTTAACACCCCACTGCTCCTTTCATCCTCCAAATCTTCATTAAATTATGAGCAATACAGACTAAATTAAACTCAATCTTCACCTTTTCCTTGCCCCGAAGAAGAAATTCCCTGAATCCTAAATTTTGCTTGATATTCCCATACACCGGCTCGACCGTAATTTTCCGCAAAGAATACACTTTCTTTGCTTCATCCGTTTTCATCTTGTCTCGCATCCTCAGCCGTTCCCGAAAGTAGAACGGTACATCTTTTTTCTTTCCTAATTCATCATTATAATAACTCAATATCTTCATGCCGTTTTTCCTCGTGTACTGAAACTTGAAGTAAAACCGATGTTTTCCGACGATTAATTCATCTCTCTTGGCATCATACTCATACTGGTCGTGATTCAAACTTTGCTCCTTGCCGTCAAACTCTTGTGCTTGTGCACGAGAAGGCACATATAAATCAATTTTTTCATCCTCCGCAAATTTAATGTTCCCCGCGTCACTATAACCACAGTCAACTCCAACTTTTGTGTCATCTTTCAATGTTATATTCTCTTTAACATTCTTCATCTGCGGGATGAACTGGTGAACATCATGCTTGTCCTGGCAGACCTCATTGGCAATAATTATCTGATTCCTGTCGACAGTTAGCTGAGCATTGTAGCTCAGCTCGGAATGCCTCTTCTTGGTCTGCATGGCTCTGGCCTCCGGATCAGAAATGGAGACCTTCTTCAACCCATACTTTTCCAGTTCATTTTTAGCTTGTTCAATATTCTTTTTGACCTTCTTCTTATCTTCTGTCTGACGGAATTCCCTAACTATTTTCTTAAGGTCTCTTTTGTCAATTCCAGTAAGTCCTTCTTCCCTATCGTCGAAGAGTTGGTCTTCCAGTTCATCTAAAGCTATATCTTCTTTTATCATCTTTTCAATAGCTTGGTCCAATTTGTCCAACCCTTTCTTATCCACATACCTTCTGCTGCCAGCGTAGGCTTTTAATGTGGTTCCATCTATGCTGATAAAGCTGAGGTCAGTAAGATTGTGCCTGGCGGCAATTTCCACCGTTTTCTTGAATGCATCTTTGACAAATTCAGGATGTTCCATCCTGAAGCGGTTTATCGTCCTGAAATCGGGATGGACTTTCTCTGCCAGATACATGAAAACGAAGTTTTCTCTGGTCGCCCTGGCTAATCTTCTGGAAGATCTGGTTTTGCAGAGCATCCCGTAAACCAAGATTTTCATGATAATTCGGGGATGGTACGCAGGATGCCCTGCTCTTTCATAGATCAAATCAAAATCAGAGAAATCCAATTCCTCAACATAGTTCTCTACGAGAAAACAGATATGATCTTTAGGAATAATTTCATTAATCGACGGTGGCAGAAGCCAATTCTGGTCTTGGTAAGAACTTATGTACACCATGTTGCACCTCTTTTTATTGACGATAAGATTATAACTTGTCGACGGGAGAATTAGTATTTATATTTTGTGAATTGTGAGACAGTCTGCGTGGTTTAATAGCCATCTGTTAAGCAAAGATAATTTCTCGTTGGAAGATATTCTTTGTTGTACTTTTACTCCGATTTCAAGCAAATCTAATTGAGATTTGAAAAGAGGAGTGTGTTCGTCAGGATAGGTAATAAAAGCAATAATCTCCGGAATATCTTTATCAGCTACTTCCTCTTTCTTTAGAAGTTCAGTTAGTTTAGTCAACCCTGCCCTCCCGATAATTGAAGTTAAAAAGAGCCCAGCACAAAATCGGGTATGCTTAACTATGAAATCATCCCAATTTTTTAGGCTTAATTCTAGATTCAATTGATCTAATGAAAAAAGCAGTTCATCAGAAAACTTTTGATAGCGCGATTTTAAATTCTTAATCCCTTCCAGAGTGTTAAGCGATTGAAGGATAACTTTAGAATATTCAGCAACTTGTTCTGGACGATAAAATATGCTCGAATGGGTGCCATTGGTGGTTATATTCAATGGTTGAAGATAGTAATTAATGTTGAAATCTTTGGAATGGTGAAAATGACCTAATGAGGACTGCCACATATGCCAGAAAGACATATTTCTGGTAATACCTAACTTCCAATTGCCAAAACAGGTCTGGACAGAATCTTTTGTTTCTGGTTTAGATATTTCTGTTGCACTTTTTCTCGGAGTAGTAATATGCTGAGATTGAATAATTCGAACTATACCCCTATCCGCATCCACTTCCACTAAATCCCCATCCTTAAGAAGTTGAGTAGCATTTTGAGTACCAACAATACAAGGAATATTAAACTCTCTACTAATAATAGCAGCATGTGATGTCAACCCGCCAAAATCTGTAACTATGGCTGCTGCTTTTTTCATTGCGACAATAACGTCGGGTGTAGTCTCATAGGCAACCAGAATCATACTTTTCTCAAATCCATTCATTTCTTCTTTACTTCGAACAAGTTTAACCAGGCCTTTTGCTTTCCCTTTACAAGCAACTCTCCCTCTAATCTCTTTTAAAGATAAATTTTTATTTTGAAGAAGAATATCTTCGTATTGTTCTATCTCTTCATCTGTTAAAATATAAATCTTATCATCAAATAAGAAACCAGTATTTTTCTTTCTTTTTTCCGCAATAAATTTATTTATGTTTTTAGCTTCAATTTCTTCAATTGTATGCTCCATTATTTCTTCATAGGATATCTTATGTTTCTTTGCCAGTTCAGTTAAGTGCTGGTATAAGTTGTATGAACTGATCCCACTTGCTTCCGCACAGCGAAATCTAATGAATCCCATCAAATCCAGCAATTTTACTAAATAAGAATCAACAGAAAAGTTTACTTTCTTTTTTGGGTTTTCATTATCCTCCTCTTTTATTTGTTTTTTTAGGTCATCAAAAGTAAATGTGTGTATACTAAAATGATGCGAACCTTTCCATCGATATTTTGAAAGATGATTATTGATTTTAAGTTGCATCGTTTTAGGTAAACCCTCTAACTTTTGTGGTAGAGTCTTAAGTTCCTTTTTAAGCATCCTCATCTCATCAATCTGCTGCAATGTCCATGGTTTTTCAGTGGTATTCCCGCAAGCTACTTCAAATGCTCTACTATCAATTTCATTTACATAATTTTCAACACCAATAGAAACAATATTCAGAGGCATCCAAATTCCGGTAAGCTCCCGGTACGCTTTAAGAAAATCGACTGATGAAGAGATATTTTTAGAAAGCTCAACAAGTCTATTAGATACGGATGTAATAGTTCTGGTCAGGTTTTCAAAAAATACTTTGTTATGATTTTTAGCTGCATCATAACTGTCTCTTTTTATTATTTCAAAATCGTGTTTGGACAGAAAGAAATTGCCATTAATATATAAAATCTTGCCATCAAGCTTTTCTTTAAAGAATTGCTGCGCATATTCTCCATAGGTAAGCCATACCTCTGCTGCTAGAGCCGGTTCAATCCATTTTCCCAGATGGTACCATTTGGTTTCATTAGAACTTTCTTTTGCCTCTTTTAGTATTGGTTTGATAATTCTTATTATCCCTTTATCCGCGTCAACTTCTACCAAATCGCCGTCTTTTAATACCTGAGTAGCTATCTTAGTGCCGATGAGGCAGGGAATGCCTAATTCTCTGCTGACAATAGCGGCATGACAAGCTATACCCCCCTCATCAGTAATTATAGCTAAGGCTTTTTTCATTAAAGGAACAAATTCTATACGAGTCATGGAAGTTACCAATATATCCCCTTGCTGAAATGGTTCTAAAACTGGGTCTTTGATGATCTTTACTTTGCCTTTAACCTTTTGATTATTTTTCTCCCGACAGGCGACTATACCTGAAAAGTCGTTTAAACTGGGAGGAAGACCACTGATAATTTCAATCTGATGATCTGCTTCCTGACCCAAGAAAGCAAAAACATGCTGACCTTTCTCATAAATATGCAGTTTGGGGGTTTGTGAATTGGACCTAGTTAGTTTACTCCCTAAAATAATCTTACGAATGTCTTTAACTCCCAGAGCCACAATCTGTTCGTAGGGAATAGCCAGCTGTTCAGAAAGGTGATGAAAGAATGAATAAAAATAGTATAACTGAGTCATCATCCCATATTTTCGTTCGTCCATCCAGCGGACAAATTTGCAGGCTAAATTAAGCAGATTTTTCTCATCTGGAGTAAGTTTAAGTTCCAGCGCAATCGCCTTTTTCTTTTTAATAATTTTATTAATAGGGTTGATTATTTCAGAGAGATCTTTTTTTATGTCCTCTAATCCTTTCTGAGAGCAAGTCTCTTTTATCTCTTTAAGTACAGCAAGTTTAGTTAATGTCTTTCGGTCATAGAAATCAGTATCTCTAAAGAAATAAGTCTGAACATATTGTATGATTTTCTGATCAAAAACTGTATTTCTCAATACTTCAGTGTATTCTTGTTTTTCTAGTAAAGAATTTATTTTTTTGTTCTGGCAAGCTTCTAAACAGAGGTGATAGAATTCTAAACGCTCCCGAGTGAAAACGGAAATTTCATCTGAGTGTAAGAATAAGCTGACTGCCTCTCGGGCTTGACTTTCACTTAGATTTTTGTTCTTAGCAATAGCTGCAACAACTTTTTGGGATATAATTTCACCTTTGTTTTCTCCATAAAGAGCATATTCCCACCATTGAGTAGACTTAGCGGTAAGGGAATCATAGAAATTTAAGACAGATTGCTGGTCTTTTTTATTTTCAGATTCGTACTTTTTCCATAAGCGATCTATCCCTAAACGTATCTTCTTATGTTCATCGAAAAATGAATCCATCTTTTTTTGGTTACAAAAATATTTTTGAGAGAAACTCTCAGTGAGTTTAGTCAAAGTTTCTTGAGGGATCAGTTGGATGAAATCTCTACCTTTGAAATAAGTTAAGATTGGGCTAGGGTTAAAACCTAAGAAGCGTTCAGCACCGGAATAAGCACCATAAACTAAGTCTGCTCCAAAGAAGGAGGCAATAGCTTTTTGAATATCAAACTGGTGATGTTGAATATATTCTTTAAATTTGGTCTGGGTTAAAGCATCAAAGTCTCTGCTTTTATCTGCGCGATTAAGAATCTTTACTATCCCTTTATCCGCGTCAACTTCTACCAAATCGCCGTCTTTTAGGACTTGGGTTGCGATCTTGGTGCCGATGATGCAGGGCTTCTTAAATTCGCGGGAGATAATCGCAGCATGACATAACATGCCCCCTTCATCAGTAACAATCGCTGAAAATTCTCTACTAACTGCAATCAAATCCGGAGTAGTCATAGAGGTTACCAAAATCTCTCCTTTCTCAATCTTTTTCATATCCTCTATCTCAAAAACTACCCTAACTTTACCGATAACTTTTCCGCGATAAGCGGAATTACCTTTGATTTCGTTTTTATCTGAAAGATTTATTTTAGAGTCCATAATCTCCAGATTATGTTTCTTAGCAAATTCTTCTTCAGTTATAGCTGGATACACTTTACCTTGATAATAGATATATCCCTCTTTCCTTTGCCTTAAAGTCTGAATAGAAGGGAGTTTTCCTATAATCTCAGTGTAAGTTAAAAAATACAAAAATTGTTGGTACTCTTTGGGCAGCAATCTAATCGCATTTTTAAGCAGCAGGTCAATGGATTTAAAGACAAAATCTTCAGTTGCGGTTCTGGTTTGGTTACTTATTTTCACAATCTCTGCTCTTTCTTCTGAATGATTCCCAATGACCACCATAGCGGTGAGAACCGGATGCATTTCTAAAGTAAATGAAAATATTTCTTTCAATTTTTTCATTGAAAAGTCTGTTTTATTTTTAGATAACTTGATTAATTGTTGATAATTTTTTAAATGTTCTTCCGTAAGTGATTTTAGGCGATGAGCATGCTTAATAAAATATTCCACCAGTAAAGCTGGGTTTTGGATATTATCAGTAAAATTGTAGAGAACATCTGTTCCCTTATTTTTTTGATAAATGAATAAAGGATCAAAAAACATGCTATCTTTAGAAATATTGGGTAATCCAAACCGTTCCCCTTTATACCAACCTTCAAAATAGATCAGAGGAAAAGAACGATTCATTAATTTGTGATATTGAGAGGGTGTAACTTTTTCTCTTTCTTCTGTTGGTTTTTTTTCAGCAAGAGTCGTTATCGGTCTGCTCTGCACAATATAAAATTTCTTTTTCTCCAAGGCCCATTCCACATCTACGGGAAAACCATAATGCTGTTCAATTTTTACCACCAATTTAGATAATTCTATCATCTGAGCGTCGGATAGTTTCTGTTCACTTCCGGAAATCTCTTTCCATTCATTACCGCCATTTTTGCTTCTGTAAAGCGCTTTGGTTTGAGTAGCAATATTCTGATCAATTATTTCCCAGGCTTTCTTCTCTACCACATAACTATCCGGCGTAATCTGTCCTGAAACGATAGCTTCACCCAATCCATAGCCTGCTTCAATAATTAACTGATTGTAATCCTGAGTTACCGGATGGACAGAAAAAGCAATTCCCGAAACTTCTGATTCAACCATTTTCTGGACAACTACTGCCACAGAAATATGTTGCTGATGCAGATTCTGTTCATAACGATAAAATATGGCTCTCGGGGTAAATAACGAAGCCCAACACTTTTTTACATTTTCTAACAGATTTTCTCTAGTAGTATTAAGATAACTTTCTAATTGCCCAGCCCAAGCCGCAGTAGAGCTATCTTCAGCAGTGGCAGAAGAACGAACTGCTACAAAGCGAGCATCCATTTTTTTAAAAGCAGTAAGAATTTCTTGGGCAATCTCTGGGGGCATTTGAGCACCCAAAATAATTGCTTTAATTTCTTCTGATGCTTGCTCAACCGTATGCATTGCTTTATGATCAACTTTATGCAGGATAGCATCAATCTCAGTATGGATTTCAGCTTGGTGAAGAAAACTATCAAAGGCATCTGCCAAAATTACGAAACCAGGCGGAACAGTAATTCCTGCCTGGGTCATCTCGCCCAGAGAAGCGCCTTTTCCTCCAGCGCTGGCAGCGTCGTTTTTATTGATCTCTTTGAATTCTTTAATGAAATTATTCTGCTTCATGAGTTTATCCCTCTTACTTCTTTTTCTTGGTAGTCTTTACCTCTCGAGATGATCCAGACAACTCTTTCTCCAATTCAGCGATAGTCGGTAAGCTCGTCTTTAATTTTTCTGGGATTGCGCGAACAATTTTATATTCAGAAACCCCCATAGGCTTACTCATATCTTTGAGAGCATACTCTGCAATAATCTTATCTTTGCTTTTACACAAAATTATCCCAATTGATGGTTTATCGTTGTCCTGTTTCAATATTTTGTCCAGAGCAGAAAGATAAAAATTTAACTTTCCTGCATACTCCGGTTTAAACTCCCCTGCTTTTAGTTCAATGATAACAAAAGACCGCAATTGGAGATGGTAAAAAAGCAGGTCAATATAATAATCCTGTCCAGAAACTTCAATATGATATTGGCTCCCAACAAATGAAAATCCTGCACCTAATTCCAACAAAAATTTAGTAATATGCTTGGTCAGTTCCTTTTCTATTTCTCTTTCCTGCACCTCCGCACCCAAAGAGAGAAAGTCAAAGATGTAGGGATCTTTTAAAGTTTGTCTAGCTAAATCTGACTGTGGCGCAGGGAGTGTAGCCATAAAATTATGAATTATTTTGCCTTGTCGCTGATGTAAACCCAATTCAATTTGATGCATCATTACATTCCGCGACCATCCATCTTTTATCGCTTGTTGAGCGTACCACATTCGTTCAGAAAGAGAAGCAATTTTCTCTATTAGGGTAATATTATGATACCAGGTTAATTGTGCAAGAACCTCTTGCACTATTTCTTTCTGTGGATATTCATCAGCAAACTTACGCATATATTTAAGATTCCGGGGAGAGAATCCTTTCATTTCCGGGAAACTTCTCATTAAGTCTTGGGAAAGCTTGTCGATAACCTTTGTGCCCCAGCCTTCTCTAGTTTGCCTCTCTAAAATATTTCTTCCAATATCCCAGTAAAGGAAAATTAACTCTTTATTTACTGAAACAACTGCTTTAATCTGGGCAGAATTTACTCTTGCTTTGATCGTATTTAATAAATCAAGATATTCTTTATTTTTAGTTAAAAACATGTTCTGCACCTTCTTTTTTTACTAATACAGTTAGGACTTAAAAAGATTACTCTTAAATGGCCCTAAGAGATTACTTTTAGCTAAAATAATACAAAAAAAATGAAAAAAACAATAAATCAATAATTCACCAAGACTTCCACATCCCGACCGAAAATCTTCTTTAGATCTTCAAAGATAGCCTCTTTGATGAAAGCCCGCGGAGGCATCTTTAGGCTAGCCAGCTCTTTCTCGAACTCTTCCAAAGTGCTCTCTTCCAGAGGGCCAAGGCTTCCATCCGACAGGATCTCGGCTTTCTCAATCCGCTTCTCTTTAGCATCAAGGTCATGGATGATAAAAGCCATTTTGTCCAAAAGAATAACTTCTCCATACTTCTCTCCATGCTTGATCTTAATCTTAGCCCGTTCTAATTCCCGACCACGTTTTCTCTGCAGGTACTCTACCAAGAACCTAATCAATCCAGAGCTGCCTTTTCTGGCCTTTTCCAGATCAGATTTGGTTAATTTTCCGGCATCCTGCTTGCGCTTGGAATCGATAATCTCATTTAAATCTCTCAGATAGCGGGCAGGTATCTTTCCGGTACTGATCAACTCATCTTCAAATAATTTGACGATCTCTTCATCCTGGGCCTTGTCTATACCCTCTATCTTAAGCACGTCCCTGATAATGGTCATGATCTCATCGTAAAGCATTAAAACATTATTCTGGTCATGCTTTTCTTCAATGGTCTTAAACAATTCTTTGATGCGTTTGAGGAACTTTTCTGCATCTTTGATCAGCTGGTCTAGTTCTCCCCCAGACAGTTCTTTCTTTTCTCCATGCTCAATCTCTTTACGGATCTGGACATTCCTTCTCAGAATATTAACATATTCTTGTTCAAGCATCTTTTCTTTCTTGACAAAGATCTCTTCTAAGACGTCAGGAGTCTCTTTTGGTGTTGGCGGCGGAAGCCCGTAGAGCATTAAAGCTGCCTGGGATGGAGTTAAGATAGCATAATAAGTATCTTCCATGCCCATATCCTTCAATCTTAACTTTACCCGGCTGATGCTTTGTTCTCCTGTACTCATAAACAGATCTATCGCTTCCCGGCTAGGTTTAATCCGGCCCATTCTTAACAACTGTTTCCAGGGCATGAAAATTCCCCGATCATAAAAGGGAACTCCATCTCTTAACAAGGTAAAGATAATAGGATTAGCATCTTTCAGAGATTCCCAGAAATCAGTCAAGATATAGACCTGGATGTTTAATTTGTTTTTGATTCCGGTCATCTCACCGGCTTCGATGCCCATGCCGATGATGATCGCCCTTAACTTATCTTTAAGTTCTAATCTGGTCATTTTCTTGACGTCAGTATCATCAATGACGATCCAGACATCAATATCAGAAGTAGGTGTAGCTCGGCCTTGGACCAAAGATCCAGCCAGCACATAACTTAGGATGTACTTATCGAATTTCTTCAGCACCATGGTCTTATGAATCTCGGCAATCTTAATGGCAGCAAGCATCCCAGTATCATGGATGGGGGCGCCCATGGAAATTAATTTGTTTAATTCATATTTAGCATCATAACAATTTAACCATAGATCAGTCAGTAGTATGCTCTGAGGAATGATGTTCTTATCAGTCTCCTCTGCAAATTTACGGATGATGGTAGAAAATTTTTGATGTAATTCATCTTTAGTCAGCTGTTTAGAAGTAGTATCATCTACAACCACTAAAACATCAATCTTCTGTTCTGTTTCTTTTGACTGCTCTTTAGGCAATTCTTTTGCTTGAGCCTCAGCCTGCTCTTCAGACTTGGGTTCTTCATGCTTAGGATGGGGTTTTTCCGGAGGCAATAAGGTCATACCTACGATATAATCGCCGAATTTGTCTAATACTTTAGCTTTGAATTGGTCTAATTTTTCTTTGAGAGCTTTAAGCTTCTTTTCTAATTCTGGGGGAAGTTTTGGTGCTCCCTGCGGAAGAAGTGATTCGGATTTCTGGTGGGGATCTACAGGTTTAGGACTATTATCTCCTACGGCTTTAAGGGTTTTAGGTTTAATTGATTTTTTGCTCATGTTTAAGTTCACCTTCATTTGGGATATTTGTTTCTGATTATAAGATAGTGAGACTAATTTATAATCTTATTAAAAATATGTTTTATATAAATATAATGGTTTCTGCGGATAGTGGGACCTTTTGGTCAACCAGTGTTTAACTAGGTTCAACAACACTAAAAAATATTTAAATTGGTAGTAACTTTTAAATAGCAACCTCTTTTTAGAAGTAAAATGGAACAAACTAAGCTGGAACATCTAGTTAGGGATCATGAATGCCGGGGTAAAGATAGTGATTACAGACCGGTCTTTGATAAAGAGTTTAAAGTAACGATCCTAATTGATCCAAATAAAGGAACTGCCTACCCTTTATGTCCTTATATTGTTAGAGGACCTGCTCAAATTTGCCATGCCGCAGCAGTGCCGGAGAAACGTAATTGCAATTATAGCTTTCCAGCCTGCACTTTAGGGAAAGATTAAGTGAAAACTGCTTTTAGTTGAATAAGATGATTGGGTTTCTTTCTGGTCAATTTAATCTGCTGAACAGAAATATTTAAATACGGTTTTGATTTACTTAGGGATATGGGTAAAGATAAGCCAAAAAAGCCGAAAAGTATAGATGATCTGTTTAAAGATATGCAAGATACCCATTCTAAAGATTTAGATGCAGCTTTCAAAGCCCATGATGCTTTCACCAAAGATGAGAATATGAACCATTGGTATAATAATGTTTTTTCTCCTGCTCAGCAAGGGATGTATGATGCAATCAAGACAGAATTAGATAAAGCTTTCCAGAACGATGATGATTCTAAAACTGAAAAGAAAAAAGATGAAATTAAAAAAGCAGTAACTGCCGGACTTAAAAAATACTTTGAAAAAGCCCATCCCGGAATATTAGGTAAGATGAAAGACTTAGGGCTAGACGAAAAAGATCAATATGATTTCTTAACTGGAATGTATGACGAGCAGGTTGGTGCTGGAAAGATTAAAGGGGTAGATAGCATCAAGGCGATAGAAGAATTAGCCAAAGGCAAGAAGACAACCGTGGGGCATCTAAAAAAGCATGTTGATGAGTCTAGAGGAAAGTATATTAACGGTGCCTTAACCGTTCTGAACAGCAGATATGTACAACATCATTTTAATAAATTTCATCCCACAGAAATAGCTGCTTATCTTAAACCCAATCTAGACAAAGCTGGATTTGAAGTTGAAGATAAACTTGGCTATGCCACTGCAGACTTAAGTGATTTACTCCAATTAAGAAAATCGTTGGTCTCAGGAGAAGGGCACCCTTATCTCAAGAAGAAAGAAGCGAAAGAAAAGAAATAATTCTGTTAATATTTAAATCAGTTGTGATTTAATGTTTTTGATGTAAGATTTAATCCTAAACAGAAATATTTATAAACATATGTTCATTTTATTAAACATATGTTTAAAGATTTAAAGCTATTAAAAGTATTTTTTGAATCCTCCTTAAGAGAATTTAATGTCCGGGAGATAGCCAAAGAGGTAAAGATTACTCCGGCTACTGCCAGCAAAGCACTGAAAGATTTAGTGAAAAAGAAAATTCTAAAGGTAAGATTCGAGCGGGTCTATCATCTGTATAAAGCAAATCTAGAGGAAGACTCTTACCGAGATCTTAAATTATGGTACAACCTGCGTAAGATTAAAGAGTCCGGATTATTAGAAGAGATAAATAAATTCTATCTTAAACCTACGGTGGTATTCTTCGGTTCTGGTGCAGATGGTTCAGACACAGAGGATAGTGATTTAGACTTGTTAATTATTTCAGAAAGAAAGATGGACTTCCCAAACCAAAAGATCTGGGAAAAGAAATTAAATCGGAAATTACAATTAGTTATAGTTACTGAAATTAAAGAACTAGGAAATAAACATTTAATCAATAATATATTAAATGGCCTGGTCATCCAGGGAGAGGTAAAATGGATCTAGATGAATGCTATCGAAAGGGATTTATCCGAAAGACCAAGGTAGATAAAGAATTAATCTTTTCTTTAATAGAAATGGCCGGGATCAAAGAAATCGCTGTAAATACTGCCAAAATCAACGAGATTAATATCTCAGCTTATGTTTCTTTAGCCTATGATTCTTTGCGTGAGATTCTAGAAGCTCTTTGTATCTCCAAAGGATATAAAGTAACCTCTCATTTTTGCACTGGAGAATTATTAAGAACGCTAGTAAAAGATTTTGAATATAATGATTTTGACCGATTCCGCTATATCCGCAATAACATCAATTATTATGGAACAAAGATAAATTTTGAACAGGGAAAAGAACTGATTCAGAAAACATTTTCTCTTAAGAATAGATTAATCCAAGATCAACTAAAGGAGCACGCTCTCATAAAAAGATGAAAAACCTAGAGATAGTCAAAATCCTGAACAATATCGCAGATATCCTGGAATTGCAGGGAATAGAATTCAAACCCTATGCCTATCGCAAGGCAGCCAAGGGAGTGGAAGTCCTAACGGAAGATATTGCCGAAGTCTATCGAAAGGGAGAGCTGAAAGAGATTTCCGGTGTAGGCAAAAGCATCGCCGAGAAAATCGAGGAAATCCTAAAAACCGGCAAATTAAAATATTATGAGAAGCTAAAAAAAGAAATCAAGATTGATCAGGAAGAGCTGAACCAGATACCTGGCTTAGGGCCTAAAAAAATATTAATCCTCTACCAAAAATTAAAGATTAGAACTGTTGCAGACCTAGAGAAAGCATTAAAGCAGCATAAAATCAGAGAATTAACCGGTTTTGCGGAGGAGACTGAACAAAACTTGCTCCGAGGGATACAATTTCTTAAGACCAAACCCAAACGATTTTTATATTCTCAAGCTCTGCCCATAGTTAATGAAATAAAAAATTATTTTCAGAAATTTAATTTTGTAGAGAGAATAGAAGTTGCCGGCTCTTTTCGCAGGGGAAAAGAGACGGTGGGAGATTTAGATTTTTTAGTCATCTCTAATCAAGCAGAAAAGGTAATGAAATTATTTACCTCCCTACCAGATATTCAGGAAATTATCGCTAAAGGAAGCACCAAAAGCTCGATGAGGTTAAGAAATGGGCTGCAGATGGACTTGCGGGTGGTTTCAGAAAAAGAGTTTGGGTCTGCCTTGCTTTATTTTATCGGCAATAAGGAGCATAATATCGAACTAAGAAAATTAGCTTTATCAAAAGGATATACTTTAAACGAATATGGTTTATTTAAAGTTAAAGATAAAAAATGGGTAGCGGGCAGAACTGAAGAGGAAATATATTCTAAATTAGGATTAAAATATATGGAGCCGGAACTGCGGGAGAATACTGGAGAGATAAAAGCAGCTCTAGAAAACAAATTGCCGCAGTTGATTTCAAACCAGGCGATCAAAGGAGTTTTTCATAATCATACTAGATGGAGCGATGGTGGAAATAGTTTGTTAGAGATGGCCCAGAAAGCTGAAGAGCTGGGATTTAAGTTCATCTCTTTCAATGACCATTACGGACAGATGGGTATAACCAATCCGCTCAACGAGAAAAGATTAAGCGCTTATCTGAAAGAAATTGAGAAAGTACGCCAGAAAGTAGGGATTAAAGTTTTTTCTGGGGTGGAGATTGATATTCTCAAAGACGGAACTTTGCCTCTTTCCAAACAAAAACTGAAAGAGTTAGATGTAGTGATCGGAGCAGTGCATTTATCCCTAAAAATGCCCGAAAAAGAGATGACCCAGCGAGTTTGTTCTGCTTTAGAAAATTATCCAATCAATATTTTAGCTCATCCTACAGATATTTTATTGAATACCCGAGAAGCTTTAGCCATAAATTTAGAGAAAGTCTTTGAGACTGCCAAAAAGAATAATGTTTTCCTGGAAGTGAATTCCTTGCCGGAGAGGCTGGATTTAGATGGAATAAAGGTTAAAGCTGCAATCGAGGCAGGATGCAAGATTGCGATCGGTACTGATGCTCATGATACTTTACATCTGGAGAATTATCCGCTAGGAGTGCTGACGGCCAGGCGAGGCTGGGCAGAAAAGAAAGAGGTTTTAAACTGCTGGGAATTGCCTAAGATTGAGAAAGCACTAAGAAAATAAAGAACTAAAAAAACTTATTCTTCTTCTCCGGCAGCGAAAGTTTCTTTGAATTCATCGGCACAGGCCTTGGAACAGAAGGTGTATTCTTCACCTTCAATGGAAGCTATTACTTTCTTGGCTTCTCTTACTGCAGAACCGCATTCTGCACATTCCTGGACCTCTTCTTCTTTAGTATAACCGTCCATGAAACTGTCTTCGGTCTCCTCTTCTTCTGCAGGAGTATCTTTAATACTTACCTCATCGTCAAATTCTTCTTTGGCCATATTCTGAATCCCCCTTAGTTTCTAAGCAAAGTTTTAGGATGGTTTTTAAATCTTTCGCATATGATATATATGGATATATGTTTAAAAGAAAAACTGTCCCAAAGACAAATTCACTCATCCAATATTCTTCTGATCTTATTAATCGATCTTTCCCAAGAGAAAGAATAAGCTACAGTTTTACGAGCATTTTGGCCCAACTGCTCTCTTAATTTCGGCTCTTTCAATAATTTTTCTATTTTTATAGCCAATAAGGTAGAGCTATTTCGGGGAAAGAAAAGGCCGTTCTGATCTTTAGTCAGATAATGCTCGATAAAACCGACCTTAGTGGCGATTACCGGCAATCCGCAGGACATCGCTTCCAAAGTAGCTAGAGAGGTAGTTTCAGTTAAACTGGGCATGACGAAAACATCCATAGCCTTAAGATAATCTTCCACATTTTCTACGAAACCAGTAACCTGACAATTTTTGGCTTTTTTGAATTTATTGACCAACTCTTCAGAACCGTCACCAACCAACAATAAAGTAAAACGCTGAGGATAACGTATTTTCTTAAATGCTTCTAATAAATTTTCAATATTTTTCTCTTTAGAAATTCTTCCGACATAGCCTACTACTAATTTCTTTTCATCCAGACTAACTTTCTTTTTACTGGCGATCTTATTTTTAGAGGGAGAAAATCTCTCGATATCAATTCCTAGACGAGCTACAGACAGATTAGTCTTCAGGCCGAAATCTCTCAATTGGTTTCCCAAGTCATGGTAAGGTACAAGAATTTTATTACAACGATTAAAGATGAAGATACTTCCTCTTCTAACCCAATAGGCCCAAAATTTACCCCAGTGGCTGCGGGTAGATTGTTCTAATAATTCCCAGGGTAAGACATGGGTATAAAAATAAACTGGTTTTTGATAGAGATAAGCGAACAATACTGCGATATAACTAGCGAAAGCTGGCCCTTGGGCAAAGACTATTTCTGATTCTTTGACGGCATCTTTGATTTTTAGGAGATTAAAGAGGGAAATCTTTATTGCCGGATAAGTGGGCAGAGGATGGATAATTTTAGAGACCTCTAATAAAACGGTTTTAATCCCCTTGACGGAGAGAGGCTGCTCAAACTGAGGTATTAACAAAGAGAGATCAAAATGATCTCTGGCGCGTTTGATGAATTCCTCGATGAAACGGACAGTCCCATCTACTTTAGGAAGGAAAGTATCTGAGACTAGGAGCAGTTTAGTTTTTTTCATGGTTTAATATCTTATTTTATCCTATAAAACTTTTCTGCGAATAAAGTTCTGATCTTGAAACCGTCTTTAATCGCTCTGAAGAGCAGGAGGAAAACTGGGTAAGCTACATGCACTCTCTGGCTGCGGAAAACTTTCAACGCCTTTAATTTCAATCCGAAAGTTTTGGTGATATTAACATAAAAAGCCGGCCAGCTGGTTTTGAAAGAAACTGGATTCCAAACTGAATAAACATAGAGCTCAGGCTTAGGCTGGAAATCAAGTTTTTCCCATAAATCTAAAGTGATTTGATTAATAGCCTTATGATCAGGATGAGGATCTTCTAGGCTATGGGTAAATATTTTTACGGGTTTAATCCGCTGGATCAGAGCTAAGAGTTTAGGTTCCAACTCTTTTTTGGTGTAATCTTCCAAGAAATGCATCTCTTTTAGATCATAAATAGAAGTCTTACAGCCAAGCAATTTGCTGGCTTCCTGAGCTTCTTTAGCTCTAACTTTCTGGACGAATTTCTCTTTCAGCCAGGGATGAGATTTTTCCCCATAAGAAAAGACTACTGAATAAACTTTATTTTTTTTAGCGTAATTAGCAATAGCTCCACCTGCGCCAATGACAAAATCATCTGAATGTGAGCCGAAGACCAGGATCTGCTCTTTTTTTCTCTTTTTAAGGGCCATAGAGTGGAAGAAAAGCTTTGGTTTTAATTAACTTTTTGTTTTGGGATAAGTTTTATAAATAAACAACCGATTTAATTGTGGTATGCACCGGTGGTCCAACGGTTACGCAAAAGATGCTGTAACTTTTGTGCCGCAGAAGACAACGGCCTTCCAAGCCGTTTATCCGGGTTCGAATCCCGGCCGGTGCATTCATTTCTTTCCGAACATCTCTTCCACTTCTTTACTGGTTGTAGCCTGCTCAGCTTTCTTATCCTCCCGAAAACGGATAAAGCGAGGAAACCTTAAAGCTAATCCCAAAGCGCAGGTATGAAAAGGACTTTTAGTGATCTCCGCACCAAAAACTTCTAGTACCAATTTCGGCTCGAACCAGACTTCTGGTTCCATCTCTTTCTTTACTTTAACCCGAACTGGTTTTCGTTCAACTTTATACTTAGCTAACTTCTTGGGCAGCTCTTCCAACAATTGATCAGTTAATCCCGTACCCAATTTACATAAAGTTTCGAATCGGTCTTCTTTGTGATTATATGCAGCACATAATAAAGCTCCATAAGTTCCGGAACGTTTACCTTTACCATGATCAGCGCCAAGAACTACCAAATCGAAAGTGTCTACCATTTCGGTAACGTATTCTTTTTTCCACTTGATCCAATTCCAGCCTCGGGATCCGGCCTGATATTCAGAATCTTCTGCTCGAGATTTTACGATAACGCCTTCATATCCCTCCTTGAGCATCTTCTGGAAGAAATCTTCCAATTGATCAATATTTTCAGTAATAATCTTTTCAGTTGGAACTATAAACTCATTCTTTTTCAGGAGTTTTTCTAATTGGGCTGAACGTTGAGGGTACGGTTTATGTAAAAATGATCTTCCATCTAGGTACAATAAGTCAAATACTTTCAACTGCACTGGAACTTTTGTTACATATTTTTCTATCTCGGTTTTTCTCTTGCGCTGCATCAAAGTCTGAAAAGGAAGCGGATGACCTTTTTTATCTACGGCAATTACCTCTCCTTCAATCACAAATTCATCGGCATGAAAGTATTGGTCCAGCCATTGTACCAAATCAGGAAATTGTAAGGTTATGTTTTCCAATCTTCGAGAAAAAAGGGTTATTTTCCCTTTCTTATTCTTATGCGCCTGGATTCTTTCCCCATCATATTTTGCCTCTACCGTAAACTCACCGGGAATTTTATCTGAAATTTCGTGCAATTCATCTACTCTTTGGGCCAGCATCATCTTTATGGGGGTGCCCACATGAATATCAATCTTCTCAATAGCTTTAATTCCGCTTTTAGCCAAAGTTTCAGCGATAATTCCCAGGTCCGGGCAAATATTATAGGCTTTTTCCAGGATTTCTTTGCTTTCTTTATTTCCGGTAAAAGCAAGGGATAAAGCATCTAAAACTGTCATATCTCCGACACCCATACGCAAAGTACCCACAGCTATTCTGATAATATACTTAGCTCCAGAGGGAGAAGATTTTTGGAGCATAGTAGCCAGTAGGTTTTGTTTAGTATCTTGTGAACCAGTACCAATAGAACCAGCTATTTTATGCAAGGTTTCAAATAATTCTTTAACGGTTAATTTTCCTAAGGGAACTAAGGTTTGAGGTTTCTTCTGCAATACATTCTCTGCCACTAATCCAGCATCGCCTAATTCTTGCATTAATTTATTTACTTTGGATTGGTCTACTGCTCCAGCAATCGCTACTGCTTTTAATACGGACTTTTCGGCCATGCCCAGGACTTCTCCTTCATAATCGGAAGCGATCTGGCCCAAGGTTAGGTAAGAAACTCGGGCTAATTCTTCTGACGGAACTTTCTTAAGAAATTCAGCTAAAATTTCGCGCATTTGGTTGCCAGAAGAGGTCTTTTCTAATTGTTCATATACTTCTACCAGCTTTTGGAAATCCATATTCCGGAAGATTATATATAAATATTTAAAGGTTGTTACGGAAAGACCAATAACAAAAAAAATATATTACTAACAAAAAAAGAAAAATTAAAGAAAACAAACCTATTCTTCAATCTTAACTTCTTTGACCAGCGGTAAAATAGCCGCAGGGGTTAAAGTAACATTGATAAAAGAGTCCAAACTTCGAGAGCCAATCATTGCCTTGTAAGAAATTTTTTGAGTAATCATCCATCACCCCTTTTTCCTAAACATCTATCTGGAATTTTATAAAAACAAACTTACTTATAAAGAATACTGAAGTGGAAAATATATACTCTAACCCGATACCACTAGCGAAAAAAAATTTGAGTTTACTACTAGCGATGATTATGTCGCATTACTACTTTGATAGAGAAAGGGGAATATAGGTAAGATAATGAAATAATAATTAAAAGGTTTAGTCAAACTAATAATTTTGTTCTAACAAATTCTAATTCTTTTGCACCAAATCAATTTCCTGATGGTCTTCTTCTTTTCCAGTAAGGGCATTGATCTTGAGATTGACGAACTTGAGCTGTTTGGTGATGAATGTAAAATTCCAGAGAATCTTTCCATTGATAGTTTGTAAAATCACAAAGCCATCTCCCAAAACTACTTTAGGAAAATAAACTAATTGGCTATCCTGAAATTTCTTTAAAGCCTCTTCGTAAGATAAAACAACCAACTTTAGATTGAGCGATTCTAGTTTAGCGGATTTCTGCTTGAAGATCTCATCAGCAGGCTTGATCTCAAAGCCTTTGTCAATCGGAAACCGCCCCGAGTGGCAACGAGGTTGGCTCGGAGCGGTTTCCTCAGACCCTGAATTTTCTACCGGTGTTCCACTGGTGGAAAATTCAGATTTCAAAGGCAGAAAAACAGTAATCTTATCCTCAGCGAAAAAGCCGATTTCCCAGTTGCTTTTGAACTTAAAATCAGAATCTAAAGCCGCAAAAAAATGAGAAAGAAAATTTTTAGGGTGCTCTTTCTGCCATTGGTTAAATAAGCTGTCTTTAGATAAGCTTTGGACTAATTCCTGCGGACTGGATAAAGCTTGAGGACTAAGCATATTCTCTCCAAGTATAATTGCATTTAGTACACCTGAAAAATCTGGTTTCAGGCTCATCTGCTCCCCTGGTCTGCTGGGTCCAATAATAAGCAACTGTATTTGCACACTTTTCGCATTTAGTCTTGATTTTCGGATGGACTTCTACTTTTTCGATGATTTCTATTTTTCTACCAGTATTAACTATCTCTTTCAATTCCGTAGAAGTTTCTTCTTGATCAGGGCTTTTAGTAAAGCCGCAGCTGCAAAAAAGTATTTTCTTAGTGCCTTTCATCTTCGGGCGCAGGATGGACCCGCATTTTGGACAAAACATTTTGGAATACCCCCTTTTGGAGTTAGAATAAAGCGGAGATTTATATAATTTTGGTCTGGGGAGAGTATAGGTTTAAGAATGGGGATGGAAGTAAAAGAAGTTAAACCCTACAGAATTAAACCCTAAACCTTTTTAAAGCGCTTTGCTTTCCTTTTTCAATAAGATGAATTATAATAAATTAGGATTGAAATGGGGTATAGAAATTCACCAACAGCAAGCAAACCTATATAAGTTAGGCCTAAAGAATTAATATAAAATATGGATAAAAAAATATCAAACGCAGCGTACCAAGAATTTCTTTCAGAAATAGTGAATATGGTGCAAAATCATCGTGCGCTTGCTGTGCAGACCGTTCAAACTGTTTCAAATAGGTTGTATTGGAATATTGGTGAATTGATCATAAAAAAGCAACAACAGTACGGTTGGGGAAAATCAATTGTCGAACAATTAAGCAAAGATTTGAATAGGAATATTGGTGAGGGTATAAGCTGGTCGCCGCGTAGTCTTTGGTTTATGAGACAATTGGTAGAAGAATACTCAAATCTGAAACAGCCTGTTTCAGAATTGGGAAATATGAAGCAGCTTGTTTCAGAAGTTCCGTGGGGACACAATATTTTGATACTTCAAAAAGTGAAAGATATAAACGCCCGTATCTTTTATTTAGAAACTACTATTAAAAATAGGTACAGCCGTTCGGTTTTGTTACACCAGATAGAAGCTGATGCTTATACTAATTATCTGCTGCATCCTTCTCAGCACAATTTCGCAACTGCCTTGCCTGAGAATATGCTTGAGCAAACGCAAGAAAGTATTAAGAGTGTCTACTCACTAGATTTTTTAGACATTAACAAGCCGATTGCCGAAAAACAACTTGAAAATACCATGGTTGAAAAAGTAAAACGCTTGATGATGGAATTGGGGTACGGATTCTGTTTTATCGGAAATCAATATCCTATCACTTTAGGTGATAAAGATTATTTTATTGATTTACTTTTCTACCATCGAATATTAAAATGCCTGATTGCAGTAGAATTAAAAGTAACCGAGTTTGAACCAGAATTTATAGGCAAACTTGATTTTTATTTACAACTTATAGATAAACAATTGAAACATCCTGATGATCATCCAAGCATAGGGATTTTGTTAGTGCCGCATAAAGATCGGTTGGAAGTAGAATATGCTTTAAGAACAGTCTCAAAACCCATCGGTGTAGCAAAATATACCCTCAGCAAACAGCTGCCAAATAATTTATACGGCAAATTGCCCTCGGCTAAAGATTTTCAGCAAATACTGCCCCCCCAAAAAAAGAGAATGGTTATGAAAAATGGTGAGAAGTAAAAGAATGATCCTTATTGATTAAGTAAAATGGAACAAACTAATCTCAAATGCGGAATTGAAATTCACCAACAATTAGAAGGTAGAAAACTATTCTGTAATTGTCCAACTTTACTTCGGGATGACCTGCCTGATTTTGAGGTTAGAAGAAAGTTAAGAGCCTCTGCAGGAGAATCCGGGGAGATTGATATCGCTGCCCAAGAAGAACAGCTCAAGAGTAAAACTTTTATTTATCAAGGTTATAAAGATACAACCTGTCTAGTGGAAACTGATTCTGAACCACCCCATCAATTAAACCCAGAAGCTTTGTACACCACTTTACAATTCTGTAAGATGGTAGAAGCAAAAGTTTCTTCCATTGTTCAGGTGATGCGGAAAACAGTAGTTGATGGATCCAACACTTCTGGATTCCAGAGAACGGCTTTGGTTGCCCGGGGAGGAGAGATTGAGACCAGTGCAGGAAAAGTCAGGATTGAAAATATTTCATTAGAAGAAGATGCCTGTAAAAATATTTCAGAAACTTCTGCTGAACGAATCTGGAGAATGGATCGCCTAGGAATCCCCCTGATTGAGATCGGCACTGCCCCAGACATTCATACTCCTGAACAAGGTCTTGAAACTGCTAAAAAGATCGGGATGCTACTGCGATCTTTACCTGGAGTTAAAAGAGGTTTAGGAACGATCAGGCAGGACGTAAATGTTTCCATCGCTGGCGGAAACAGGGTCGAGATCAAGGGCGCTCAGGATTTAAAGATGCTGCCTACCCTGATAGAATTAGAAATTAAAAGGCAATTAGAATTAAGTAAAATCAAAGAAGAGCTGGAATTGAAAAAAATAAAATTGGAGAAATTAGAAATTTTTGATTTAACTTTACTGATCAAAAGTTCAGAATCAAAAGTAATCCAAGCTGCAATAAAAAATAAAGGAAAAATTTTAGGGATAAAGTTGAAGAACTTTGCAGGATTAGTGGGAAGAGAACTTCAGCCTGGCTATCGAGTAGGTACAGAATTTTCTGGTCGGGCCAAGATTAAAGCCGGAGTTAGAGGGATATTTCATTCTGATGAACTGCCCAATTATGGGATTACTGAAAGTGAAGTAAAAATAATCAAGAAAGAGCTAGCTTGTAATGAAAAAGATGCTTTTATCCTAGTGGCAGAAAAAGAAGAACCAGCAAAAATCGCTTTAGAAGCGGTCTATGAACGGGCTCAAGAATTATTTATAGGGATACCCAAAGAAGTGCGCAAGGCAGAAGCGGAAGGAACCACTTCTTTTTTAAGGCCTATGCCTGGGGCAGCTAGAATGTATCCGGAAACTGATGTTCTATTAATCAAGCCGGATTTACGGGGGATAGAAATACCTGAATCGCTGGAAGAGAAAATGCTCCGCTATCAACGTAAATTTGGATTAAGCGGGGATTTAGCGGAATTTATAGCTAAGTCTGGTCAGATGCTTTTGTTTGAAGAATTAGTAAAGACTTATCCGAAAATCAAAGCAGCATTTATTGCTGAAACTTTAACTTCTACTTTATTGGAAATCAAACGGAAATATGAGCTAGATCCGGAAAAATTAACTGCAGATCATTTTAGAGATCTATTCAAATACTTAAATGAAGAGAAAATCCATAAAGATATTGTGCTAGATGTTTTGATAGATATGATCAAAGGCAAATTTAAGCTGAAAAATTATGAAAGTTTAGGTACGGAAGAGATCCATCGCATCATCAAGGAAGTAATTGAAGCGAATAAAGGCGCTCCCTTCGGAGCATTGATGGGATTCTGCGTGCAGAAACTAGCCGGGAAAGCCTCGGGTAAGGTTATTTCTGAAGAGCTGAAGAAGAGTTTGAGTTCAGCTAGATAAGTGTAACTTGAGAGTAGTAAATTAAACGAAAGGTTTATAAATAGGGATGCTCTCTGAATGGGGATGAATCTGGCTACTCCCTTTAGAAAAAGAATTGTACCCCTAGCTTTAATTTTAGCTAGCGGATGTGCTCCCAGCCCGGGTAATTCTGAGATTGTAAATGAACCTAGCGAATCAAGTATACCTGCAGAGAGATCAGTAGTTACTGCAGCCTTAGAAGAGACGGTTATTGAGTACCAATCTCTACCTACAATCGATCAGATGATTGCGGGAGGTATAGAAAAAGCGGCCCAAACTTTAAGAGAGACTTACCATCAAGAAGTCATTCCAGAAGATCTGATTTATCTTAGCAGGTTATTATTTTACGAAGCAGGCGCAGAACCAGTAGAAGGAATTAAAGGGGTAATGGAAGTTATTTTAAACCGCTGGAAATTCGATAATCAGCTTTTTGCTTCTAAACTCACTCCCAATATCACTGGAGAAAAAAGATTTGGTGACGGCACCCTCATGAGTGTGATTAAAGATAATACCTTAGAATTTAATGCTATCGGCGCTAATCCAAAAGATTTCCAAACTAAAAGTTTTAAAGATAAAAAAGGAGAATATAAATTAAGCCCAAATTCCGATGCACAAGTACAGGCAAAATTAGAAGTCTGTTATCAAGTAGTTTTAGAAGTATTAACGGGCAAGGCTAGCGATCCCACCGAAGGAGCTTTGTTTTATCATAATCCGAACACCTCTACCAGCGAACGTTTAGGTGCAGGTAAGCATATGACCACCCAGGTGCAAGAAATTAATGAAGAGGGTTGGAGAATCCGTAAGGAGTATCATTATCGGGTTATTCCTGGGGAAAGAATTGGAAAACATCTGTTTTATAATGCAGAAGCAGAAGCGAGAGTAACCAGATGGAATGACCAGCAAGGAATTACAGAATTTTATCTTAACGGAGAGTTAATGAGAGAATGTGTTCGAGGTAAATGCAATTCCTATTGAGATGGGAAAAAGATTAAATGAGGAAGAAAAATATGCTAGATAAAGATTCGGGTTGGACTGGGAAACTATGCAATTATTCTATACTATTAACTGCTCTCCAAACCGGATGCTTAGCTAGTTATTCTCCCCCGGCAGGGGATCACCAAGAATTTAATAGTTTAAGACACATTGTGGAAACATGGACTGATATTAAACAACATCCTTTTCCTGGCGACTTGGAAGAAACTATTCTCACCCAGGCCAAACAAAACCAAGTAATTATTTTTGGAGAGGATCATCTTGTGGAAATGGATAATTATTTTGTAGGAGACTTATTGGAAAGACTTCAGCAACAGGGATACCAGCATTTAATGGTAGAATTGCCGGAAAAGTATCAGAATACTGTCGAACAGTTCATGGAGGGGCGGATTGAAGGAGAAGAACTATTAGAAACAATAAATTTGAGAATTTATCCGGATTTTCTGTATCTGCTTACCCAAGCAAAAGATGCAGGAATGAAAGTACATTGCATGGATGTAAATGACCCAAGTAATCGTAACATATCTGAGGATAAAAATAGAGATAAAGAAATGGCTAAAAACATAGAAAGACTAATGGATAAAGAACCACAAGCCAAAATAGTAATATTCGTGGGCGCAGCACATGCTTGGGAAGATTCGTACTTAACTCCCCCTTCAAAAGGTGATAATCTTTTTGGTGACGACTGTCCATTGGGATGTCAATTATCAGAAATAACTCGAGGGAAAAGTTATTCTGTTATTTTGGACAGAAGATATGCTGTAGATGTAGACCAGATTAGAGGATTTCCTCTTCGAGAAGGAAGAGACGTTGACTTAATTGCTAATCCTCCGAAACGGTATCTCTGCCCTACTGTACCAGAATATTGTAAATGAGGAAAGATGAGGTCACATTATTATGGATCGAATTGGGCTGGAAAAATAGGCTGGGGAATTAGCTTAGTGGTAATGGTATTAGCTACGACTACTTTCTATCATCGCCACAAGCATGAAGAATTAGGTATCGGTTATCAGCAAGGAGAGATACTTTCTCCAAAAGGCTATGTTGGATTTTGTAGAGAAGCTGTCGAGGATGAACAAAGAAGATTTACTGAACTTGTAGAAAAGATGAACGAGCCAGATTATGAAGCCAAAAGCGGAGAGATAGAAGAGATATTAAAAGATAGGGATAGCAACTTAAACAGTGCTGGCTGCAAGCCGGGATGCGAAAGCTGGCTTTATTTCTGGAATGATGAAAGCGGAAAATTGGACACCCAGTTCAGAAATGAGCATACCTGCGGAGAGAATCCTAATAATTTCCAGCTTCTGCTGCAGGGATTTAATCCTGACACTCTCCCTTAGAAATAAAAGATAAATTTATAATTAAATGGTAAATAATGGGTTTTGAGGTTAAAAATATGACAAAAAAACAAAAGATGGAAACGATTAAAAAAGAAGAAATGATCAAAAACGGCGACAAAATCAAAGTTGAATATACAGGTACTTTTTCTGACGGAAAAGTATTTGATTCTTCCAAAGGAAGAGAACCGCTTTGCTTTGAAGTGGGTGCAAAACAGGTCATTCCTGGCTTTGAACAGGCAGTAATAGGAATGAAAAAAGATGAAAATAAAACGTTCCTGATCAAATCCGAAGAGGCTTACGGTGCGGTAAGAGCAGAATTGATCATGGTTGTACCTAGAGATAAACTGCCGGAAAAACCTGAACCGCAACCAGGGATGATGTTAGTGATGCAGGGACCTACGGGACAAAAACTTCCAGCCCGAATAACTAAAGTTGGAGAAGGAAAAGTCACTATTGATTTGAACCATCCCCTTGCAGGTAAAGATCTTAACTTTGAGATTAAGGTTATGGGAATTAATGAACCTGAGAATCTGAAAGAAAAGAAAGAAGATGGCTGCGGAGAGCACTGTTCACACTGCTCTGACTGCGAATAAGTTTTTATAGTTCATTTATTTTCTTAATTTTTATGGTTAAAAGCAGAAGCAAGAAAATTATTCTTACTATATTTAGCTTTTTTTGCTTTTTGTTTTTAATACTCTTTTCTTATCAATTGGTTCTGTTATTAGTTAACCAAACGGAAAATCAAGCACAAACGATTAATTATGTATCCAATCGGGGAGAATTAAATTTAAATTATACTGCTCTGGAAATATCCCATCTGGATGATGTAAAGAAAGTAATCCAGGAAGCAGATTACTTATTTTATCTAAGTTTAGTAATAGTAGCAGGAATGATTCTTTATTATCTAAAAGATAGATTTAAACTGAAAAAATTGCTCTTATGGGGAGGAATTACTACCACTGCGGTAATGGGGATCATCTTATTGTGGGGAATAATTAGTTTTAATTCCTCTTTTACGATTTTCCATCAAATCTTCTTCCCCCAGGGAAATTGGCAGTTTCCTACTGATTCTTTGCTAATTCAAACCTTTCCATTAGAATTCTTTATCGAAATTAGCTTATTTATCTTTATCTTAACCCTAATAGAAGGAATAGTTTTTATACTACTGGGGATTTACCTAAAAGATGGTCCTGTTGAGAGGAGTTAAAGCCTGGATGGTGGGATTGATCGTTCTGCTATTGATAATCTTGTTCTTATTATTCCTGTTTAATCTTTTAATCATCCTTCTTCCGATAATCTTAATAATTGTCCTATTGGGCTACCTCTTTAGGATACTCAACAAGCTTAAAAAAGAGAAAAAGAAAGATTTTATCAATGTTAAGTATAAGATTAAGAAATAATAAGATTAAGTAAAATTTACTGATTCAGATGAAACCGCTAATCCTAATCAATTTTAAAACTTATTCTGAATCTGCGGGGATTAAAGCTTTAAAATTAGCCCAGGAAATAGCTAAGGTTAAATCCAAGAAATATCAGATTGGAATTGCTCCTTCGCTACTCTCTATTAAAGAAGTAGCTAAGAAAGTTAAGATACAAGTTTTCTCCCAGCACGCAGACCCGGTATTTTTAGGAGCGCATACTGGAAGCGTCTCTGTAGAAGAACTAAAGAAAATTAAAGTCATAGGAACAATCTTAAACCATTCGGAGAGGAAATTAAAGTTTCGTTATCTGAAAGAGATAGTTAAAGACTGTAAAAAAGAGAAACTGAAAACCATAGTTTGCGCTTCTTCCATCTGGGAAGTTAAAAAAGTGGCCCAGCTCCAGCCGGATTATCTTGCTTACGAACCTCGTAAATTAATCGGAGGAAAGATTTCGGTTACGGAAGCCAAACCTAAGATTATAATCCGAGCAGTGGAAGCAGTGAAATATTTAAGCCCGAAAACAAAATTACTTTGCGGGGCAGGAATTCATTCCCGGCAGGATTTAGGACAAGCTCTTTTATCGGGTGCAGAGGGAGTATTGATTGCCCATGCAGTGGTTAAAGCTAGAAATCCGAAGAAGTTTTTGGAAGGATTGTTGGATTAAGAGGTGAGATTATTATTTCATTTAAAATAGGTTTTTGCTGCTTCTATAAGTTGATCTGGAGTGAAAGGTTTTTCAATAAAAGCCTGGGCTCCTAAATCTAGATAATCTTGCGGAACTAATGTTTTTCCGGAGGCATCTTTATTTCCCGGAGAACAAACCACTACAATTGGGATTTTAGATCTATCGCCTTCCAATCTGCGAATGGCAGGAATTAAATCTAAGCCCCTCATATTGGGCATCATGTCATCAGTAAAGATTCCGTCGATTGAACCATAATCAGCTAGAACCCGTAAAGCTTCTTTACCATCTTCGGCGGTTAGGATTCCATAACCATAACGAGTAAGAAAACGAGAATAGACCATTCGAATGATAGGTTCATCATCAACACAGAGTATTTTTGTCATTACTACTTGGAAGTGGGGGTGAGTTATAAAGGTTGCGGTGGGAAATGGTTAAGGTGGTTGGGAGAGGGTTTAGACGAATATCTATTAATCTCTTTTTCCAGGCAAATGAGAGAAAATTCTGCCACAATCTTTATAAAGTACTACTTTGTAGTAATTATTAAGCATGAAGATCTCATTTGTAGTTAATCCTTGTCCTGCTTTGCTAGATGAAGAAAGGAAACCATATGGACCAATCAGAACTAATACCTTCCCTCAAGCACAAGTAACTTTAGCGAGTACTTTGGATAGAGGAAATTATGAATTAGAATTTCTTGATGCGCGAACCCTTGATGATCCATTATCCTGGAAGGAACATTTTTCTGAGGAATATGCAACACCAATTAAGTATGGAAACATTAGATTAGAAAGAAGATTGATTGGCAATCTTAAAGAAAGAATTGGAAATTCCTCAAGAGACGTTGAAGTTTATGTTTTGTCCGCTAATTTTACTTACGAAGCAAACTCAATAAAAGAAACAATCAAAAGTCTTAAGGAACATAATCCTCAAGCAGTTGTAATTGTGGGGGGTAACGATGCTAGTCCTCCAAAGCGTCATGAGTTTTATTTTAGAGCCGGAGCAGATTATATTGGCTTAGGAGATGCGGATAGAAGCTTGCCGGAATTTTTGGATGATCTTAAAAACGGTTTAGCAGAACAAAAATATTGGGATAGACTTATCCCGTCAGCAGGAAGAATTCAGGTTATAAACCTAAGTTATCTACAAGATTTAGTAGATTTTAAGAAATTCTCAGAAAGCGGAGGCGGGCCTATTTTAGAATCAGTGTTAAGAAAAGGCTTCGCAGCTTATATGGAAATGCAAAGGGGTTGTAACAGACGTTGTGACTTTTGTTATGCTTCTCAAACACCTTTTGATAGATTAAATATTGAAGAGATTGAGCATCAAATAGATAATCTCTTAAAATCTGGTGCTGGATTAATAATGTTTACTGATGATAATACTTTGTTAAGGAGCGGCGCTGAATTAGAGAGAGTATTTGGCTATCTTAGAGAGAAAAGTGTTTCTTGGGAATTCCCAAATGGATTAGAAATAGGGCTGCTCGGATCTAATAATCTAGGAAAGTGGCAGCCTAGAAAAAGTCTTCTGGATGCTCTCTTTTGGAATAACGGAAATCGTAATGATTATTCTGGAGCTCATAGAGTACTTCTTCCCGTTGAAGATTCTTTATTAAGAGAAAGTTCACTCTTTAAACTGCGAAGTGGAGGACAAGTACAATTATTAGAAGAATTAGTTGATAAAAGAGTTCCATACATCAATCTGGGAATTATGATTGGTGATAGTCATGAAACACAAAATGAAAGAAATAATCTACAAAGGAATCTACAAAGATTAGTGGAAGTAGGGCAAGGTTCTGATTCTAAAATTAATTTTAGTCTTTTTTGTACTATGCCTCTGGAAGGGACAGACTTTGGAAGAAGGATGCAAGCAGAGGGGAGGGTTAGATATAGTATTGATGAATTTCCTGAATTATGGAATGTATTCGTTTCTGTAGTTGACGGGGATAATTTTAGAGCAGAGGAAGTTACTCAATATCGAAATGAGGTATTGGCCAAACAGGGGATGGTACAGGAACTGGGAAAAGTTGGAAGAAGAGAAACTGAGGATAATTTAGCTGGAAAAGTATTATCGCTAATACCAAAGTTAAGAATCGGTAGAAAAGCTGTAACTGCTATTACCGCTGCAGCAGCTTCAGTTTTACTAGCACTTGGAGTTGGTTCATACATCAAGCATGATGCACAAAGAATAAAACAAGAACATATTACTGGTATTCCACCATTTATCTTTTCGGGGGCATTAGATTCTCCATATGATTCAGACTTTTTTGTTAAAAGAGCATTAGAAAGAGCTAATAATGATATAGAAGAAAAATATGGTTTAACCAACTTTTTTGATACTTCTAATTCTTGATTTGGTCTAAAGTAGACTAACTGGCGGATTAAATATAATTAGGGTGAATTAATCTAACTTCACTTCACATTAACATAGAACTTCTGGGTGTTGCCGTATTGGTTGCCGGAAGAATCCCTAATTATTACATTAAAGATATATTGACCTTTCTCTGCGGTTTTAGGAACGCTGACCATAATCCCTTCCTTAACATGCTTGTTTTCTTTAATAGTAAGGGGATTGATAGGATATAAAAGCCAGGAAGCAGTTTGAGCTTGATCTTCTAAGATAGAATTTCCTTGCAAATCTGCTGCTGCAGACAAAGAAACCTCAATGGTAAAATCATTAACTGGATTAATATTCAGAATCCCAATCCCGAAGATATGATCTTCTCCAGGATTGAGATAAGCTACATGTAAAGGCAAAGCTACTATCTGGCCCTGATCTACTAAAAGACGTTCTAATTCCTGAGCAGTTTTATCATCTAAATCTGCTTTGATTCTTACCGCTTCATCCATGAACTTGTACAATAAAGTCACTCCCAGGCCTAAAATAACCAAAGAAATAATAATAACCACCATTAGATTGAGGGGTAAACTTACTGCTGCTTTTTTGTTCATCTTGAAAAGAAAGCTTTTGGGGTTTATAAAGTTCTCTTTTTATTTGAGAGTTAAAAAGAAAAGTTGGCAGTGGAAAATTATTTATTTTTGATCCGAAATTATCTTCTTTTTCTTTTCCGGATTTAAATACAAATAATTTTCTCTTGAAACGATAGGTTTACCAATCTCTAATTCCAGCTCTTTTCTGGTATTGTCTGCGATTTGTCCACCTCTCTTTGCAGATTGTTTGCATTGGTCAAACCCTTGGGCATCTTTAGTGATGGTAATGTCGGTTGTTGCTTTTTCTCCAACCATAGTTAAAATCAATTCCCAATCAGTCATATGATCTCTGAGATTTTGATTTGGTTTCTTCAATCCTTTAAATTGTTTGTATTCTCCTACGGTCTTCCCAAATGTCGCTTTCGATATTTCGTTGGTGAGAATAGCAAAATCTCTCTCTTCCTGAACACCCCTAAATTTCCATTCGTCAGTTAATTCCTGCCTAATCGCAATACCTCTTAATCTTTTGTCTATCCAATCATGGGGATAGCCTTTCAGCTCATAGTATTCTTTTACTCTATCTTGAGCTAATTCTGGGTTTTCAATTTCTTCAATCCTTTCCTTACCAACCTGAGCTAACCACATCTTAAACGGCTCTGCTTTCTTTGAGGGAATTGATTGAATCAACCTAAAAGCGTTTTTGGTATTAACGCAATCTGTATAGCGTAGCTTATCATCTTCAGCAGGCATTTTCAACTGTACCCAAATTGGGGACAGTTCAAGAGCAATAAATTCCCTCTCTTTAACTTTACCCCAATACTGCCTAGGTGTAGGGCTATCTGTTAAAATTTTAACAATATCCACTACAGAATAAAACCATTCCTGATTATACCACAATCTTCTAATTTTCCGGTCTTGAAAGACAATTAATCCTTTGTGAGATTCAGTATCTACCATCTTTTACTCTTAAAATAATCCCTAATTTAAATAATCTTTTAATAATTTAAAAAAAGTGGGGATTAAAATCATTCCACTTCCACTAATAAACTCTCTCGGGCATATTCCTGCGCAACCTGGCTGTTCTGGTTAAGAATGATGATCTGGACCAAATATTTTCCTGGTTCTTTGGCTTTGACCTTAACCAGATTCATTCCGGCTTGGGCAGTTTCCAGAAAGAAAGGCCCAGGATGATAAGTAAACAAGAGATGTTTACTAAAGTCCGAGGTAGCTTCTTCTTTCTGCAAGGTTTTAATTTCTATCCCATAGACTAATCCTTCAGAGAAATTATTGTAGATGCCTAAAATCAAATCTTTACTCTCACTTTGATTTAGTTTAATATTCCTCTGGGAAAGAATTAAACTTTCTGTACCAGATTTTAATTGGTTCTGAAGCGATTCTTTGATTTCTGAAGGGATCTCTACTGCCGAACCGGCCAAAGAAGTTTCAGATCGGTTAAACAGATAGAAAACTAAAGCAAAGACAAAAAAGACGGCCACGCTGATCAAGATAACTTTCAGGTCTGCAAAGGCTTTTTTAGTCATAATCAAGAAGAAAAAGAAAAGAGAATAAAAACTTTACCTATTTACTGGCCACTAAAAAGTCGCCTTGGCCTGTGCCCTCGCCTTTTTCTGGATGTAAAATTTAAAGAAAAAGTAACGAAAACTTGCCTGCTCGTGCCTAGGGTCACTAACGTTCTCAAGTTCTCTGACGAGAACTATCCACGGGCTAAAGCCCATGGCTTTACGGCACTCGCTTACATTGGCAAGTCCCTGAAAAATTGAAAATTTTTGGGGCACAGAAAATCTTTGATTTTCTTGTGTTTCGGAACAGAAATTTAGCGCCCTAAAGGGCGGGGCTTTATACCCAGCTAAATTTCTGTAACTAAATTACATCTAACGAGGAAGCCTAGCTCAGGCACAATCTTGGCCTAGGCGGCGACTTTTTTTATTTCCAGATTTCGTACTCTTTGACAATGAGGATGACGAAGAGAATCAAAATCACTGCTCCAGCAATCATGTACCATAACCCGGGCAATATTGCTGTATCTTTGATGGAAGTATACATTCCCCAGCCCATGACAATAAAGCCCAGCCAGAGAAATTTGTCTAAAACTAACTTCATAACTTCAAATTCCTGATCTTCAGTCATACGCTTTTTTGATGATTTATTTGCCATTTTATACACCTCTTTTTTTAAAATAATGCCTCTTTTAGATTTTCTAATTGGGATAATATTAATACTGCAAAATAAATTAAGTTCAAAAAAAGTTCGATATCGTCAAACCCTTTGCTTAACCCATACAAAACCATTAAAATAGTAAAAAGAAAAGCAATCAGATTAAGAATATCTCTGCTTTTCATTTTTAGAGCAAACCTAATATTTTTAGAATTACCAGAATAATTCCAATAATCCCTAAAACAACCCCTAAGTAAGCTATGATCTCCCAAATTTTACCGGAGGCAGATGATCTTTTTTTAACCATTTTGTTAAGATTATTTTAATCCCTCCCTATGATGTTACAGTTAAAAAGAACTGTTTAGTTTCGTAACTCTTAATTGCGCAATCTCCGTTATCACAAATAGCCAAAGTACAGATATAAGTTCCAGGAGCTAATCCTTTCTCAGTAAGAATCACGCTGAAACCGAGGGCAGTATTCGCAGGGACATCCTGAGAGATAGAAGCCATCTCTGGTTTTTCGATAACGCTTTCCTTAGCTTTATCTAAACAGCTGGTAATAGTAAAAGTTGCCGCTTTGGCCGAATTAGTATCTTTATTATAAAAGCCAACATCCATGGTTTTTTCACTACTTCTTCCGATTTCAATAGTCTGGGAAATGGTGATGGGATTTTCAGCAGTAGGAGTTGCCTCTAACTGAGTCACTGCAAAGGCTTCGGGAAGTTTTTGCTCCGCACCCTTGAAAATAGTTCTAGTCAAGGTTAATCCTAACCCTAGAACTACAAAAGCAACTACAATAATTACTATAGCTTCAATAGATAAATTTAAAGAACCTTTTTTGCTTATTTTACTCATTCTATACACCTCTTTTTGATATTAATAATTATTTAATATAGAGTATTTTTTAAAGGTATAAAAAGGTTTCTAAAGCTTTAGATTGATTTTAAATGGAAATCAGGCTAAAAATCCTAAAAACCAGCTAAATAAGCTCCTTCCAAAAACTAAAGCGAGATAAGCAAAAAGAAAACTGGGAATGAAAGGCACTCCTTCCTTAATCAAGACCTCTTTGATTTTGCCGTGGCTGGCCTGGAATCTTAATTCCCAGAGATCATCTTTTTCCAGAGTTTTTGGTTCGAGCAGTATTTTCTTTCCTATCCTAACTCTCTCTGCCAGCCAATCACCCTCAGTCAATCGCTCTGGGATGATCTTGCGGAAAAAGCAGGCTTTCTCGACCACGTCCACAAAAGTGAAGAGATATAATAATCCTAAAGGCAGTAAAGCTATGGGCCAGAAAGAGGTTTGGAAGATGGTTAAAATTAATAGTAAAATAGAAATGATCAATAGAGTTAAATGCAATTTTTTATTGCATTTTAAAGATTTCAGGTAGGCTTTAATGAAGATTTTTCTTTTGCGGATAGCCTGATAACCCATAAAAATCAATCCATAGATCGCACCTAAGATTAAAAGAGCAGTAAAGTACAAGAATAAATCCCAGCTGGAATTATTGAGAGGAAGAGAAACTCCGATAGATGCGCCGATACCCATTAATAATTTACTATCTCCCCCGCCCCATTGGCTAGTATAATAAAAGATTAAGGCTAAGGCAAAACAAAGCAATAGTCCTAAAATTCCGCTGAATAAGATAAACCAGCCGAATTGGATGGAGAAAATTATCCTGATTCCTAGAGCCATAAAAATAAAACCATAGCTGATCCAATCGGGAACCTCTTTGGTTCTAAGATCGGTGTAAGAAGCGATGAATAGTATTATTAAAGTAAGGACAATAAGGGTGGTTTCTAGGAGCATAAGAAGTAGAGATGAATTAAAAGTATATTAAATTGTTGGTTTAAAAAGCTCTGTAGAAAGTCTCGAAAAAGTCGCCTTGGCCTGTGCCTTCGCCTTTTTCTCGCTGTAGTATAAACCGAAAAAGTAGCTTAATCTTATCTTACGAAAAGCTTAGCTCAGGCACAATCTTGGCCTAGGCGGCGACTTTTTCTACAGAGCCGGTTTAAAATAAGTTTTAGGCGTAAGAAGCTCCGTTTGGTGTTCCCTAAACAATATTTTAATTTTTCTTTAAACCTACGAAAACAATCTTTATCTTTTTTGCGAGTAACTCTGGAGAATACTCCTTGAAAAGAAGTTTTATTCTTTCCTTAACTGGCTCCTCGCAGGCGGAATCTATTTGAAATATCCATTTACCGTCTTTTAATTCAACATCTGCAATTACTCTCGAAAAACTGAACCATTTCTTTTGATAGTGTATGAATACTTTGGTAAAATCCATCTCAGTATGCTCGCGGGTTTCATGATACACCCTATTCCCCCTCCAATGTCCCCCAGCAACCACTCCAATTTTTTGCCACCCATTTTTTCATCCCTCCATTTTTTATTTTGTTTTTATTTTGTTTGTTATGTCTTAGTAGTAACATAGCCACTATTTAAACACTTGTAGTAATAACTATTACGAAAAGCTACTAAAAGCCACTTCAGCCTCACCCCTTCCCAAAATAAAGAAAATTGTGCACCACAATGCAAAGATTTATAAAGAAATGTGCAACATCTTACTTTAAATGCAAGCAATAAGAGATGCTCTTCTTCTGCAAAAGAGGGAGCTGGAAACAAGGCTGAAAGAGGATTATGTAGAAAGGCAAGGGGACTTAAAATTAAGCCAGCCCATCATCAAAGTAATCATCGGGCCGAGAAGAGCAGGTAAATCTTTTTTTGCTCTCCACTTTTTAAGGAAAACTGGTAATTTTGGCTACGTTAATTTTGATGACGAAAAGCTGATCGCTATAACCAATTACGATGAAATCATCACTTCTTTAAACTCGCTGTATGACAACCCAAAAGAAATTCTTTTCGATGAGATTCAGAACTTGGAAAAATGGGAAATATTTGTAAATCGGCTACAAAGACAGGGCTTTAATTTGGTTCTTACTGGAAGCAATTCTCATCTCTTAAGCAAAGAGTTAGCTACGCATCTAACCGGAAGGCATCTTTTGGTATTAATTCTGCCTTTCTCATTTAAAGAATACCTGAGTTTGGATAAAAGAGAGCATACCTCTACAGAGATCAGAGAAAAGTTATCTCGGTACTTAATCGAAGGGGGATATCCAGAGCCATTAGTTAAGAATCTGGATAGGCATGAATATATCTCCACCCTCTTTAATGCCATAGTCTACAAAGACATTGTTAAAAGATACAAAATAAGGAATCCTTCTGAAATAGAGAACCTTGCATTCTATCTTATATCTAATGTTGCTCAAGAATACTCTTATCGCTCTCTAACGAAGAATTGCGGGGTAAAAAGCTCCCATACTACTGAAAAATATTTGGGCTATCTGGAAGAAGCATTTATTTTCTTCACCATTAATAGATTTGATTATAAAGTCAAAGAACAATTGTCCTCTAATAAAAAAGCGTATTGCATGGACAATGGTTTCATACAAGCTAAAGCCTTTAAAGTCAGCCCGGACTGGGGAAAACTTTACGAGAACTTAGTGGCCATAAAGCTGAAGAAAGAAGAATTGCAGAACCATTTTCAGGTTTATTATTGGAAAAACCAACAGCAAGAAGAGGTTGATTTTGTGGTAAAAGAAGGCACGAAGATTAGGCAGTTGATTCAGGTTTGCTTTAGCTTTAAAAATTTAGAAACCCAGAATAGGGAAATCCGAGCTTTAGTTAAAGCCAGCCAGGAATTAAAATGCGCTAATGCAATAGTAATTACTGAGAACTTGGAAAGAGAAGAAGAGGTAGAATGGTTTGGGGATAAAGTTAATATAAAGTTCATTCCGTTGTGGAAATGGCTGCTTGAAGAGAATTAAGCATGGAAATTAAAGAGATATTACTGGGATTAGGAATGACTCATAACGAAGTCGAAGTATACCTAACCCTATTAAAGTCAGGCTCCCTCTCTGTAAATGACATCGGAGAGAAATCCGGCCTGCACCGCCAAGTATGCTATGATGCTTTAGAACGCTTATTGGAAAAGGGCTTTGTTTCTTATGTCATTCAAAACAGCAAGAAATATTTCCAAGCTCTAAATCCACAGAGATTATTAGACCATCTTGAACAGAAGAAAGAAGCAGTACAGCAGATTCTGCCCGAATTGCTCAAATTCACTACTTTTCCACATGAAGAGACGACCATAGAAGTGATAAAAGGGAAAAACGTAATAAGAACCATTCTCCAAGACGTAATTAACACTTTGAAAGAGAACAAAGGAGAACTATTAATGCTAGGAGTGGAAGAAAGCAAGTTTCTGGAAGAGGACAAGATTGCTATTCAGCAGTACCAGAGAGATTTAAAGCGGTTCAATCTGAAAGAAAAGCTTTTGGCCAGTTCTAAAGCAAAAACCTATTTTGAGGGAGAGCAGTCTGAATACCGACTGATAGATGCTCAGTATTTTAATCCTAACCCATTATACATCTACGGAAACAAAGTGGTGCAGATTATCTGGGGCGCTCCCACGCATGCAGTAATCATTAACAGCAAAGAGATTTATGACCTCCATAAGAAGCATTTCCAGATGTTGTGGGAGAGGGCGAAGAAGTTGAGAATAAACTAATTCTCCAAGAGCCACTTCCAAACTGGCTTAACAATTATGGTTGCTCCATTCTGCTTAATCTTCTGCTCCTGATCAAAAGTAAGAATCATTCCTGTTTTAAGATTGAATTTTTCTAAAGCTTCCAGCAGGCCGTTAATTTCCCGGTCACGATCTTCTTCATTTAACATATAACACACTTGAATCGCATCCGTAATCTTTGTTCTTTCTTTAATTATAAAATCACATTCTTTTTTCCCGGAATGATAATAAACCTCCGGACATCTTCTTTTCAATTCAATAAAAACCAGATTTTCCAGCAATTTTCCTTTATCGTCGGAGAACCTAAATCCGGCTTTAGTGATGAATCCGTTATCCACACAATAGGCTTTGCGCGGGCTTTGCACCTGTTTTCGAAGCGAATAATCAAACCGATTAATAAAAAAGAAAAAGAAAGCTTTTTCAAAAGTATCCAAAATAGCTTTAGTTGTTAATACATTAGTTATTCCAACTGTTCCCGAAACTGATCTTAAGCTTGATTCTTTGGAAATATTAGCCAACAAAAAATTAGAGATTTCTTTAATGGGCTTTTCTAAACGATAATTGAACCTCTTAATAATGTCCCGGTAAACAATATTCTCATACAATTCCAATAAGATTCTTTCATCCTCCATGATTGCTTTGGGTATGCCCCCTGATTCCAAGTAACTAGAAAATGCAGCTCTGATTTTAGACTGAACTTTTAAGTCAACTTGGGCATTATCTAATGATATTTCCTTAGCTTTTAGAAATTCTCTAAAACTAAACGGATATAAGCTTACATTTATACTCCTCCCAGTTAAAACCGTGGAGATTTCTTTGCTTAACAGCTTGGAGTTAGAGCCAGTGATAATAATCGGATGTTTACTCCTGATGCGATCAATCCATTTTTCCCAATTGTTAACTTCCTGAATCTCATCAATTAAAAGATAACATTTCCGGTGATAATTTTGCTCTTCCAGAAAATCAAGAACCTTTTGAAAATCATCTGAAGTAAAGCTAATTAGCCTTTCATCGTTGAAATTAACATAAAGAAAATCTTTTTCCCCTAATTTCAGCTCTTGGGTCAGAATCTTAAGAAGTGTGGATTTACCCGATCTTCTGACTCCGGTAATAACTACGGGCAGTTTTAGGGGGAGAAAAGAGATAATTTTTGGGGTGAGTTCTCGGGGGATAATCTTCAACTTTTCATCTGCAAAGTCTTTCTGCTGTTCAAACAACACGTAATAGATTTTATCTCGGTCCATTTTTTTTCCTTCTTAAGCTTTTTTTGAATTCTTTATCTAAATCTGCTACTTCATTAAGAATAATTCTGCGGAGCCAGGTCCATTCATATTCTCTAAGCATCTTACCACTATATTTATTGTAATACTTTTTATTAAGAATTTTTGGGGCATCATCTATTCTCATTAGTCTTCCTTTCCAGAACACCAAAAGGTAAATATTGCCATTATGGAATTCCATAGGGGTAGTCCAGCCACCATAACGGTTATTCTCTCCAGAAGGGTGTAGCTTGCTAAGAGTTTCAAGAGCCTCTTTGGACATCTGATCTAATGGTAATCCGAGATCATTGTGCTTTAGGTAAAATGTGGTAGTTCCCATAGATGTAGTGGTTAAAGCACGCTTATATTTAAACCTTTCGAAGTGTTACAAAAACTGCAGCACTTTTAGCATAAAGTGTTACAAAAATTGTTACACTTCTGAACTATTGTTTTGCTGTGGCTCAACCGTGCATGGTTCTTGCGGACTTGCCGCTAAATCTGGTAGACTCATGACACAGAAATTGAGAAAAATAAAAAATCCCAATCGCAGCAAGCTGCGGGGTATTCAATGAGTTGGGATTTTTTAATCTTAACCGGGTAATCTATTATCATAGCAAGCTATGGGGTATTAGACCCAGTTAAGAAATAAACGCTAAAAAACACTGTTCTACTGATGACAAATCATCTGTAACGAAAACTTGCCTGCTCGTGCCTAGGGTCACACTACGTTCTCAAGTTCTCTGACGAGAACTATCCACGGGTTAAAGCCCGTGGCTTTACGACACTCGCTTACATTGGCAAGTCCCTGAAAAATTGAAAATTTTTGGGGCACAGAAAATCTTTGATTTTCTTGTGTTTCGGAACAGAAATTTAGCGCCCTAAAGGGCGGGGCTTTATACCCTGCTAAATTTCTGTAAAATACTACTCTAAAACTGAAAAATCACGAAAAACAACTTAGAAAACGCTAACGGCCAAAGTTGGGATTTAATGTTTTCCATCCCTGCAAGTGACTGTGCTATCAATCAACAGCTTTCCCGTATGTGCATAGCACCTTCGAAGTTATCGTCGTGAGTACAGTTGGAGCTATTTCCCCGTAGGGGGCATCCTCCAATATCGGGGCTGATTATTTTGAATTCGGAGCTGTTCTCGGATAATTTATGTGCACATCCTAACCCGGACAAAGAAGAAACATTTATATAGTAAACGCACCCAATATCAGTAAAATAAACCCGGTTTAAGTTTAGCCTATGCGTTTACTATTACGAGACCTTCGTAGGTCGAGTCTAAACCAAATAAGATTAACTTTAATCTTACATAATAATAGTAATATCCTAAAAAGTGGTGATAATCATGGCTGAAGATGAATATGAGATTCTACCCCATCAATTATTAGCAGACCTAAAAGATGATGTAGAAGCTTTAAAGAAAAAATTAACCCAACCGGATACGAAAGTAAATGAGCTTATTCTAGAAATTGAGAGCATGAAAGATTCTATCCACGAACTCAATTCTATTTTCCAGAAAGCGATCCAGGAAACTAAAGAAGAGGATCCAGCCAGAACCTTAAAATTATTACAGGATAAAGTTGGAACAGTCTTATCTCAAAACGAAGTCATTGCTAAAGGTATGGTGGCAATTTCTGATAAATTAGAGGATTGGATGAGAAAGCAGGGAATGGCTGGCCCAGCTAGACCGGCGATGGCTCCTGCGCCCAGTACAGCACCGATGTCTTTTAGCGGACCGAACATGACTACTCCCCAGATGAGCATGGCTCCGCCCACGCCCATGGCCGGACCAAGATTTGCTCCTAGACCGGAGATGAATTTTTCCAATCCTAACTCAGACTTAGATTTTCCGCCACCTCCACCAAGCTTAAGCGGGAAGAAAAGAGCCAGCGGATTATTCTAAAGATGGTCTCATTAAATACCCAGATCTTATTTTCTAATTTAACTAGAGAATACCAAAAAGAGCATAGCAGTTTCTCAAAAATAGAAATCGTTAATAAAATCAACGAAATTAAATATTTGTCTGCCCAGAAAAATGTGCCCAGGCTGACTTTAAGAAAAGAAATTCTGCATCTGGAAAACAAATTAGCGGAAGTTTTGGAATTAGAAAAATCCCAGAAAGAAAATAAGAAGAGGGAATCGACTAAAGTTCAATTGCTTAAAAAACAGATTGCCCAGCTACGCAGTAAGTTAGCTACCTGTCAGGATAAAGAGATGGAAAAGAAAGTGGAAAGATTATCCCATCTCTTAGGAGATTTCTTAGCTAAAAAAGGCTCGAAAGAAGAGATCGAGTTAAGCAGTAAAGTTTTAGGAGAGTTGAAAGTTAAAGATGGTGCTAGACTGAAGTCTTTAATGGCCAATAATACTGAAAAAGAAAAGGTTAAATCTTTAAAATTGAAGCTGGAAGAAATCAAAGATAAGCTTGCTTTGCAGCCGAATCAAGGATTAGAGCAGAAAGCGAATTTGATTGAAGAGAACTTAAAAAAATATGCCCAGAAATATCCGGAATTGTTTGAAGAGAAAATTTATACCGGTGAAATTAAACATACTTTAATTTTTGGCCCGCCTGTAGTTATGGAAAAGAAAGAGGAAGATGATGCTGAGCTAGAGAAAGAATTGCCCCTGCCTCCTCCTCCGAGAAGATTTGTTTAAAAATATTTCCGTTATCTTTAAATAGAAAAGCCTGATTTTCTAGGATGAAAGCCCCTGTGGCCTAGTGGTATGGCGTTACCTTGGTACATTTCGTTGTGGAAAGGTTCGGAACGAAGTGACAGAAAGGTAAAGGTCGCGAGTTCAAAGGCAAGCGAACTTTGATTAGTTGCTTGGAGAAAGTCTCGCCAGGGGCTTATTATAACGGCGAACATAAATAATTATACAAAATATTTTATGTTCGCCGAATATAGTGGCGGCTAATGGATACTTAACTATTATATCCGCCACTATACTTTCCCACTAAAGAAATTCTTATATAGACCTCTTTAAAATAAATAATTATGCTGGAAGAAATATCTAAATACTTAAGAAAGAATATCTCTAACTTCCCTCAGGAAGACAAGATTATCTTTAATAATCAGTTAATTGAAATTAATAAAAATAATTTTCAGCCTATCGAAGAGCGGAGAGAGGTTAAAAGAATCGCTTTTGTGGATGGAGGCCAAGCAGAGATCATCTCTGCAGGGAATTTCTGTTTAAGCTTTATGCGCATTTTTGGGCAGGTTTTTCTGGGTGAAAAAAGAGCGGAATCCTATAAAAAAGAATTTTATCTGCTGACTACGGCGAAATATCTTGAAAACGATTTATGGTATGAAAGCAAGATATTTGGAGATAAATTAATTGAAGAGAAAGATTTATTGATTTCTTCTAACGATTCCAGCATTAGGACTGGGCTGGAGAGAGCACCAATCAGCAGAATAAGCAGTATGGCCAGAAGATTGGCGGAATTAAGTTTAGCTGCCGAGATTAAAGCTGATTTTATCGTATTGGATGGTACTTTGGAGCCAACTTTCAGTAAGGAAGAGAAATATCTGGCTAAGTTAAATGAGAATACCTCTGCTTTAGCTAAATCCTGTTCCCTTTTTACGGTTTCGGGTAATTCGCCGATAATCTTATTGAATAAAATTGGTTTAGAGGGATGCTGGGGCTATTTCCTGGAAGGGAAAACTCATCTGGTGAAATTAAATGATAAAGCCAAGCACGTGTTTAGGTTTGAAGGCAATCCGAAAATTCTTCCTTACTTAATCCAGAATAGTAAAGATGCTTTATTTTTAGGTTATCCTTACGGCTTAATCTTTGCAGATAAGATGGCCCGGGTAAGTAATGAAGAGAAGAAATCTCTGCAGATTAATTTCTTATTCAGAAAAGAGAATAAAGAGATTGTGGAATATTTAACTACCTCTAATGCTCATGAGATACTGGATAGGATGGGATAAATATAGTTAAGATCAATTGGAGAAAAGAACCAAAAAAAAGAAGAAAATCTTGCCCGGTACTAGAATTCTATTACAGGGGTGGTGTAAGAGAAACTGTGTTTGGGCAAGATTTTGAATGTAAGTTTGGCCTATAGGAACTGCCTCTGGTTACAACCTACAACTTAGCAAACTGTAGCCAGTTAGCTGTTCCATCTATACCTCTTTTTCCCTTAAACAAGCTCGATTCCTAGTTCTCTACTTAGGGTCCTGGCTCTCTGCTCAGTTTTCTTATGGTCAACTTTGCCTAAGATCCAAGGTGAATTTACCCCAGTAATGATGGTCATTACGGTCAATTTACCTTTCATCTTCTCATCAACCCTAGCTCCCCAGATAACATTAGCATCGTCATCCAAAGATTCAGTTACTAGCTCGCCGATTCTGCTGACATCGTCCAAGGTCATGTCTGGTCCGCCAGTCACGTGGATTAAAGCTCCAGTTGCGCCTTCATAATTTATCTCCAATAATGGATTACTTAAAGCGCCTTTAACTGCTTCTTCTACCCGATTATTAGTGTCTGAACTTCCCACTCCAATTGCAGCTACTCCGCCATTGGACATAATTGCCTTAACGTCCGCATAATCCAGGTTGACTAAGCTAGGTACAGCGATAGTTTCAACAATACCTTTGATCATAGTTGAAATGAGCTCGTTTGCTACTGCGAAAGCTTGCTGAATGGGTAAATTACCAGCGATTTGAACCAGCCTATTGTTATCAATAACAATTACAGTATCACAGACTTGTCTTAATTGCTGTAGGCCAAACTCAGCTTTATCACATCTTGCTCTTTCAATGTTGAAAGGCATGGTTACAGTTCCGATGACGATTGCTCCCGTATCTTTAGCTACTTGAGCTACTACTGGGGATGCTCCTGTTCCAGTTCCGCCGCCCATTCCTGCACAAACGAAAACCATATCCGAGGTTTTCAAAGCTTCTTTCACTTCGCTCATAGACTCCTGAGCTGCTTCTGCGCCTTTGTTAGGGAAGCCACCGCATCCTAATCCGCGGGTACAATCTTTACCAATCAAAAACTTGCGATCTGCACCGGTTATTCCCAAGTGCTGGTGATCAGTATTGGTTGCAATAATTTCTGCTCCTTTTATTCCTTTTTTGTATAGCCAGCCAACCATGTTGTTGCCAGCTCCGCCCACGCCAATCACTTTAATGTTGGCTTGGTTCATACTCTCAAAATCGTTCTCTGGGCTATGGCTCAGAGCATTCTCCACGATAAAATCCATTTTACACCACCTCAATTTTTTTTCTTTTTTCCAACGACCTTTCCTGTGTGCTGGAAAATATATCTCCGAGCACACAAAAGATTATATAGTTGTTGAATATTACATTCTCTAAGAAGTTAACCGAAACCAACAAACAAACTTAAACCTAATTAAAACCGAAAGAACAACCAACTTTCGAATACAACCAACCGAAGCGTAGATTTGAGAGGTAACCAGCCTCTAAAATCATAATTTTTTAATATTTCTAGTAAGATATATTTAGTATTTAAAGTTTTCTATTCTCGAGAATATAAGATTTCTCGATTTGAGCTCAAAAGTTTTTTAGAAAAATTAATCTTTAATGATTTTTTTATTAAAATTTTTCTTAATCGCAAATAAATGAGATTATATCTTATTTACGATTAAAAAACTAAAATTTTTCTTTAATTTTTTCTTTAACAGTTTTCGCTAATTCTTTCACTGATTCCTGGGCAGATTGAGCTTTTCGAGCTAAAATAGTTGCAGTATCATTACAATATTTAGCTGGATCTCTCATTCTTCTTCTCCATCCTCCGAAATAAACTAAAGTTTCTAAAGGGTATTTAGGCGGTTTAGAAGGAATTTCTTTAGCATAACCTATGGCAATGACAGCTTGAGGCCTGACCTCTTCAGGAATTTTAAAGAGAGTTTTAAGCGCTTCTTCATCAAAGCCGCCCACCCAGCGGGATCCTAATCCTAAAGATTGCGCTTCTAATAACATATTTTGAATAGCAGCAGCACAATTCTGGACAGTGTAAAGCCGTTCCCCTCTCAACCCATAATATCTTTCTGCTTTTTCCGGCTCAGCACAAACTATAATTAATACTCCGGCATTAACTATTTCATATTGTTCATAGGCTGCCTCAGCTACTTTCTGCTTTAAATCCGGATCCATGACCACGATGAATTTCCAGTTCTGAACATTTCCACAGCTAGGGGCATGTCTGGCGGCATCAATAATATTAGAAGTTTTTTCCCAAGAAACAAATTTAGGCAGAAATTCTTTAATGTTTCTTCTACTGATGATTAAATCCAGGATATCACCCATTTTGGAGAAGAGAATATGTTAGGATATAAATAGTTAATGTTTTCAATATTGGAAACAGTTTTCAAAAAAGAAAAGAATATAAATCCTAAAGAATTCTTTTTGATTTAAGATGGAGAAAAAAGAGGTTCTGGCGCAGTTAGTGGATGCTAAAAAAGCGGCGATTTTGAAAATTTTACTTAATTCTGAGGAAGAGATCTGCTTGAAAGAAATTGCTACCAAGAGTAAAGTTTCTTTGGCTTCAACTTTCCGTATCCTTCAAGAGCTGGTCCAAGCGAAGATTCTAGAACGGAAGGAATGGAAAAATAGTAAGACTTACCGTTGCCTGGAGAACAGCGAATTTCTGCGGGAGTTGTTCTATGAAGAGTTTGATGGCTTAGGAGAGTTTGCTAAAGCGTTAGGGGCTTTGGGCGGGGTTCAGAGTTTGATATTGCATGGAAGCAAAAAGAAAGATAAAGCCAGCGTAATCTTAATCGGGGATAGTTTAGATAACGCTAGAATCGAAGGGATTTGCAATGAAATTCGGCAGAAAGGGTTTGAGATCAATTTCATGACCCTAACCCAGAACCAATACGAGCAGATGTCGAAGATGGGATTGTATGCGGGAGAGAAGAAGGTGATAAAGTAGGTTAGCACTTTGACAGATCCTCACCAAAATGAAATAATAGAAGTGATCTAACTAGGGTGATATAATAAACATAGCTTAAAAAAAATTAAAACTTCTCTACCCTTGCAGGTTAAACCCTTTCTTGAAAGAAGTTACGATCTTTCCATCCGGGTCGTAAAGGTTAATGACTAAAACCACATCAGCCAGATCACCAGCAGTAACTTTACTATAAGAGAACCCGCCCTCAACATTAGCAGTAGAGCTTACTGCGGTTTTAGATTTAAGTTTCCTGGAACTGGGTGGAATAGGAGCTTTTTTCTCTAAATCTTCATAGCCCTCTACCAATAGACCCATATGATTCACCTTAACTGTACCTTCCTCGTTATTCTTAATGGTATACTTTAATTTGGTAATCTTACCCCAACTGCCTTTCCAATCGAAGCTAACATCGGTAATAGCTAAGGCTACTTTACTATAAGTGGTTAGAATTGGCTCGTCATCTGGCTCGTCATCTACTGTTTCAGTAGTGGTATCAGCAATAGTATTAGATGTTTCTGTAGCTGCTTCTTCGCTGGTAGTTTCTTCTGCAGCTGAAGTTTCCTCTTCCGTATCAGTAGTTGAAGCGCCGGTTAGGCTAGAATCCCCTGCTTCTGAACTTTCGTCTGAACCAGAAAATAAGCTGGTAAGAAATCCTGAAATGGATGAAACTGCAGGTTCTTTAGCGGCTTTAGGGGCAGCGGTTTCAGTAACTTTCAGTTCGGCAGTGCTAGGAGCTGCTTTTTCAATAGTAATAGTAGCTGCACCATTACTGCTGCCATCAGCAGTATATCTCCCCAAAAGGAAGACCATCACAAAAAGAAGCACAAATATTCCTCCTCGAACTAACTTCCGGGGACTGATTCTAATGGTAACTTCTTTATCTAAAACATGATTTTTAGTCTGTTCTTTTGCCCATCGTGAATGTTCATCTGCCATTTTGCTTATTCCTCGTTTAGTTTATTTTTAAACTTTTCTGTTGTAATTATTTAGTTGCGATTAGATGATGAATAAAATGATGGAAATCATCACTAAGAGTAACCCTCCTCCGAAACTGCAATAAGAGATCTGCTCTCCTAAAGTGAGATTTTTGAAATTCTGTAGTTTTTTTAAGAGGAAGGTTAAAAAGAGATTAAATTGAATATTAATAGAATTAATCTTCTGATTCAATTGATTCTGAAATGATTTTATATCCATTAAAGAAGAAAGAATAAAATTAGAATATAAAAACTTATTGATTTTCCGCGGGTGCAGGAGCTTCTGTTTTAGCTTCTCCTAAAGGAGCAGAACCCTCTTTAAGCACTTTCAGATTGACCTGATGGATGATTTTGGTAATCATTTCGCCACAGACGGTTTTCTTTTTGACTAAACCGGGACGTTTATTCTTATTGCGGTCTAATCCGGAATAACCTACACTTCTGCCTCTCAAAACTACAACTTTTCTGGGCGCTTGGATCCCTTTGCGCATAGGAAAACCGCATTTATCTGATCCGCCGGTGATTAAGAATTCATAGCCCTCTAGGCCCAACAAATTGCCGGAAATATTCTCTCCAATCCTTCTTTTCAAGAGATTATCAGCTTCCGGACTTTTAATCTCTTTTTGGTAAGACTTGCCGTCTTTTGCTCCCACTACGATTTTAAATTCAGTCATTTTTTGGTCCTCCCAAGGCTAAAGAACCTATCGGTTCAGGCTTAAGTAAAGCTGCCTCAGCTTGATTTAAAGGTTAAAATTAGGGTTATTTATAAAATGTACTTAAGAAAAGTTTATTGTTCAGCTTCTAGTTTTACTCTTCCACTTTAGGGGCAGTTGCTTCCAATTCAGCAAATTCTTTAGACAACTTAATATGTTCTTCTTTTAATCTGCCTAATTCCAGCTTTTTGAACTCATTGATCTGCTTTCTGCTGTCATCCCATTCCAAAGGTTTTATTCTTCGTTCTAGGTTAAATAATAATTCTCTTAACTCTAAGATACGTTCTTTGGACATGATTAAAACTATAGAAGAGAGTAAATATATAAACGTTTGGTAAGAAAAGGATTATTTCTTATTTAGGGCTTTTTGGGGGGCATTTCTTAGGTTAAGTAAAGTCTAATTTTGTTTAAGAACAAACTGTAAAACTGATCTGAGCATTAATTCAAAGTGGTCTGATTGAGAATATCGATGATCTGCACCGGAAATAATTTTTAAAGTACAATTTTTTATTAGGGGAGCAATCTTTTTACTTTGTTCTACTGGCACAATATCATCTTTATCTCCGTGGACAATTAAAGTGGGTATTTTAATTTTTGAAGCTATTTTGTAGCCGTCATTATTATTATAATCTTCAAAAAAAGTATAATTTAATCTCAATTTTTGGCTTTTTCCGGTAACATAATACGTAAATCCATTTGATTTCCAATCTTTTAATTCTTTTTCAGTCTTAACTTGAAGATCTCTCTCCAGGAAATTAGAAACCGGTGACTTCAGGACTAATAAATATAAATCTTTACTCCTAGAAGCAGCCATAATACTGACCATTCCTCCAAAGCTGGAACCGAAAAGACCTATTTTAGAATAACCCTGCTCTTTTAGGTAGTGAATTGCTTGGAGAGCATCATCGACCCCTTCAGAGATGGTAATATCTTCAAATTTACCTTCGCTTTCCCCATGACCGAAAAAGTCAAAGCGAAAGGTGGAAATATTATTTTGGTTTAGCACTTGTTCAAGTTTAATAATACTATAGCTCTCTTTACTGGTGGCAAAACCATGACAGAGGATAAAAAGGGGTTTTTCTTTAGATTCTTTGGGATTAGATAATATCCCGCATAATCTATCCCCCTTGCTATTCTTAAAGAAAACTTTTTTTTCCATCTAATAAAGAATAGAAAGTGAGTTTATATTCTTTTCTCATTCCGAAAGATAAATATTGAATTCTCTATTTTCAGCGCCATGAATTATTATTAATAGTCTGAATCATGACCTCTAAAAATGTTCTTAGAAATAATCTTAGCTTTAATTTTAGGAGTAGGAACGGGAATCATCACCGGCTTAGTTCCAGGCATTCATATCAACCTGGTTTCTGTAACTGCAGTCTCGCTCGCCCCTCTATTATTATCTTTGGTCTCTCCCCTAGCCATAGGAGTATATCTGATCAGCTTAGCTATCACCCATACTTTCCTAGACGCCCTGCCGAGCATTTATTTAGGGGCGCCAGATGAAGCCCAAGCTTTAAACGCCCTACCCGGACATAGATTATTAATGCGCGGAGAGGGGCATAATGCTATTGCCTATACGGTCATCGGAGCTTTAGGTGCCCTATTATTGAGTATCATTCTCTTTCCCGGATTTATTTATAGCATGAAAATCATTGATCCTTACATCAAAGGTATCATGGGCTATCTCTTAGCCTTAATCATGATTTATATGATTGCCAGAGAGAAGAAAAAATGGCTGAAAAGCTTAACTTTATTCTTTCTTGCCGGGGTGTTGGGATTAATTGTCTTTAATATTCCGACTTTAAACCAGCCATTACTGCCTTTACTTTCGGGAATGTTCGGATTTTCGCTTTTATTATTAAGCCTGAACCAGAATTCTAAAATTCCTAAACAAAATGAGGACAAACCTCTAACTCTCTCTAAGAAAAACCTAATTAAATCTGTCTCTGCTGCTTCAGGAATGGGTTTTATTGCTGCTTTCCTTCCCGGATTCGGAAGCAGTCAGGCAGCGATAGTAGCTACGAATATTGTGGGAGATATCGGCGATGAGGGTTTTTTGACTTTAGTGGGAGGAATTAATACCGCTAATATGATCATTTCTATTGCTACCATCTATATCTTAGATAAAGCCAGAAACGGAGCGATTGTAGCCATAAACCAGGTTGTAGGCAAGATCGGATTTCAGGAAATGCTCTTGTTTATCGGCGTGGGTTTAGTTGCCGGGGGAACGGGAGCAATCTTGACTTTAAGAATCTCGAAAGTATTTTCCAGATGGATTGTAAAAGTGAATTATACCAAACTGATCATGGTGGTATTAGGGTTTGTTACTTTATTGGCTTTTTTCTTCGACGGATTTTTAGGTTTGACTATCTTAGCGGTTTCCACCGCGATAGGAATCATGGCCAGTGTCTGGGGCGTGGGAAAGAACCATCTGATGGGCTGTCTGATCCTGCCGGTGATCTTGTATTTTGTGATTTGAAAAGAGATAATTTCTGTTATTGAAAAAAAGTCAAACTCCTAAAAATACGTCCGATAAACATAATTGCCCAGCCATCCGAGCAAAATCAAAAAGATAAAAAAGAAAATTACTTCCAAAATCTGCCAGAGAAGAATTAATTGCCCATCTTTTTTCCAGCGGATTTTGTAAACTTTAAGCGTTCCGGGAATACCTCGAGGAGCGAAATCATCTACAAATAGGTAGGACACTTCGTTCTTGTTCATTATTTTATACACGGTTTCGGTGAAGTAAATTTCTCCGGAGGGAATAATCTCCTCTAATCTAGCGGTGAGATTAACTGCCTCGCCATAGATGTCTTTATCTCTGAGGACCACCTCGCCATGATGAATACCTATACGAATATTCAGCGGATGCTCGGGTTTGTTTTTTTGATTGTAGCTTTTGAAAGTATTCTGCAATTCTATTCCGCAAAGAAGGGCATCGGTAACATTCCTAAAAGTAACTAAGAAAGCATCTCCTATTTTTTTAATTACGGTTCCAGAATATTTTTGAAATACAGGCAAAGCTAAATTATCAAATATTTCCTGCAGATAATTTAGTTGTTCTCTGCTAAGATGAACTGTAGCAGAGGTATAGCCGACAATATCAATAAACATGATGGTTCTAGTTTCGGATTTTAGGGAAAGAGATTCAGGCATACTTAAAGAGTAAAAAGAAACCCGTTTTTATAAATTGTGGTGGTGAAAAATGAGGATAAGAGAATCAGATCTCTTTCTTTAACTCTTCCGCTAACAATCCGCTGATATCAATCTTATTGGAAGGATGCTCAATACAGTTAGTAGTAATAACCTTATTCACTCCTGCTTTAGTTAATTTCTTAATCGCCTCCTCTACAAATAGGCCGTGCACGCCAATAGCAGAGATAGTCTTTGCGCCCATCTTTCGAGCTTGTTTAGCGGCCTCGGCAATAGTATGGCCAGTAGAAATAATATCATCAACTATGATTACGTCTTTGCCTTTAATCGGAACTGGTTTGATCATCTTCTCCTCAACGTGCCGGGAGCTGAAACGAGTTTTTCTGAGTACAGTCGCTTCCACTTTGATCTGTTTAGCGATACTCTCTGCCCATTGGTAAGATTCCCCATCCGGTCCGATGATCATTTCATTGCGAAAATGCTTTTGGATATATTCTGCGATTAAATTATTAGCAGTAAGTTTAGTCGTAGGAATGGTAAAAATATCTTTTAAAGATTTATAGCGGTGCAGATGGGGATCAAAAGTGATCAATTTATCTACAGATTGATTTAAGAGCTTAGCCATGATTCTGCTGGAGATGCATTCTCCGGGATTAAAGCGCTTATCCTGGCGCATATAGCCTAGATAGGGAGCTACCAGAATAACTTTTTTCGCACCTAGATCTTTAGCTGTTTCTGCCGCGAATATTATATCAAACAAGCTCATGTCCGGATGGGGCTGGAAGGATTGGATCAGGACTAATTTCTTTCCTTTCAATTCTGTATTGAACCTCAAGTAGAGCTCTCCATCTGGAAAAGCAGCGATGGTAGTAGGAGAATATTTAACTTTCAATCTCTTAGCGATGGTTTTAGCTAAAGATTCAGAATTGCCTAAGCAAGTGATAATCATCTCATTTACCTCTTTTAAGCTTAAGTAAAGTTCTGAGGTTTATAAAATTTTGTTTTGAAACCAGATAGAGCTTAGGGAGGGTATTAACCTGGGCGGCAGCTGTTTTTATGGAAGCGAAACCAGCGAAATCTTTATAAACAGCCGGTTTATTTTTAGGGGATATAATGAAAAGAAGTTCAAGACGCTGGAAAAAGAAAGGGCAGATGCGCTGGAAGTGGCAGCGTAAGAAGATCAAGAAGGCCAAAAGAAAAAGGAAAATCCAGGCTAGTTAGGTGATTCTATTATTAGTACTATTTATTTAAATGTGGTTAGAGATAATTTAGGGGTTTGAAATAAATCAGTCAAAATCCAGAGTTAATTTTATATATATATACCCTCTTTCTTAGTCTTATGGCAAAACCAATCCGAGCGACCCCCACCTTAAGAGGGGAAGAAGCACGTAGATTTATGAGGGAAGTCTTAGAAGAACAGAAAAATCCTTCTAAAGCGAGAATTGAGCTTTTACGTGAAGCTGCTCGAGTTAGATTTAATTTCCCCCAATAAGTTTTAAATCTAAGTACATTGGCGTTGTTCCTTTCACCCTTTCTTTTAAAGTCTTAAAACCCATTTTCTTATAGAAATGAATAGAGTCTAATCTTTTATCTGAATTTCTTTTTGCATCTAAAGTAATAAACCTGCAACCAGCTTTATTTTGATTAATTCCATTGGCGATCTGAATAGCAGATAAGATCATTGATCTTCCGAAGCCTCTCCGCAGAAAATTATTATCAACACAAAGTCTCCCGATCTTTAAGGCAGGTAATGATTTGTAATGAATTCCTTTTTCTTTGAAAAATTCTTTTAAGTCACCTTCAAGGTTGATCTTATCATTGAGTAAAGTAATATAAGAAACTAATTTATTCTCATAAAACCATAAGAAAGTAACTGACAATCTTTGTTTCTGGTTCTCGAGCGCATCTTCTCTAAGAAAATCAACCAACTCTTTTTCATACGATTGGAAAGAGTCAGTTTTATGGATTCCATCAATTATTTCAATCTTAATCTCTTCTGATTTTATTGGCTGTTGTTGCTCTTCCATTTCTTTCTTTTTTTGATTAGAGACCTTACTCACTTAAAAATATTCCTCTCCATGAACAAATAAGGTAACACCAACCTATTTAGTCTAGAGATAATTCTCTTACTAATTCCTCTGCTCTAAACTTATCCATTTCCTTAATCGCTTGAAGATATTTCTTCCCTTGGATTAGGCTTTCTGGGCAATCAGAACTACAGGGGAAATGGGATAAAATTACTAAATCCTGCTCGCGCTGGGTTAAATTAGTGAAAAGATTGGTGGGTTTTAATTGCAGATTGCTATTTTTAGGGCTGAAATTATTACAAAAAAAATCTACACAGCAGGGAGGATAGCCCAGCAATAAGCCTAAATCTTTCTGATTATGCACTAATTCATGATAGGAAGCCAGCCAGGCTTTCTCTTCATCTTTAGAGAAATAGACAAAAAACATTCCCGGATGAGAATCCTGTTCGGGAATTCTGAGGCCTTGGTTAGAATAAATACTATGCTCATCACCTCCGTCTCCAAGGGTAACTTTAAACTTTGATTTTACCAGATAAAGATTATTTTCTTGGCAGAATTTTTCTATTTGGAATAATTCTGAATCGTAGAAACCTTGACGGACTACTTCTTTTACGTTCTTTAAGAGCAAGACTATTTCCTGGGCTTTGGTTTTGGAGCCGAAGATTAAAGAAAGATTTTGGATCATAGTTTAATTAATAATGGGATCGGTTTTAAATTGTTTTTGGTGGGGGAGGAGATAAGTGATCTATTAAGTATCTGAAAAAAAAGAAAAAAGCAGGAAACAATTCCTGCAAAAAAAGTTGGGTGATTTAAGGCGCTTCTGATGAGCCCATCACTCTACCGACTACGCCATCATAGGCTACTCGACCGCTGCTTCCGCCATGACAACGAGAAAGCTCTCGATGTTCTTGATACAATCTCATCGCTTCTTCAACGGTTAGATAGGTTCCATCTGTTTTCTCGACAATCAGATCATCTTGATCAAAGTAGACTCTCTTTGCACCTTTAACTAATCTTAAATTAGTTAAAAGATTATCTTCAAACTGGCCTAAATCTTTTCTGCTTATCCTATGATCCAGCATTTCGTCTATAGAATCAACCATTTGTTTCACCTCCTAAGAATTGCTTCACTGCGTCGTGCTCGATTACAGAATTCCAATAATTATGGAGAAAGATGGTCAGAACTAGGAATAGAATCACCCAGCAAATATAGAGAACTATCTAACTCAAAGTAATTAACAACTCGGAATACAATCACCAACTATAAATTTATTAATCATTAATTTATTTAAAGAAGAGAAACTATTTAAACCTTTCCTGGGTTTTTGTCAGAAAAACATAATTAGGGAATTTTATTGAATAAGTTTTATTAATTCCATTAAATTAGTAAAGATAATGAAGTACAGAACTGCTTTAGCTAGTATTATTACTTCTTCTTTAGTTAATTGCGCACATCTGAGCGAACCAGTTAAACCAAACTATTGTTTAGGAGAAGAAATTGCTGCAGGAGAGACCAAGAAAATCTCCTCTCCAGAATTATACCAATGCGCAGAACATTACTATGAACGGGCAAGATTAAGCGAATTGCTTAAGGATAGAGTAGAAGTGCTAAGATATTCTGATTTAGCTTTAGAAAATTTAGATTTAATTCCAACAGAAGAACGATTAGCGGATTATACTCCATTAAAAAAAAGTATTTTAGATCTGAGGGGAGAGGCGATGGTGGGAGAGAGGTATTGATAATTAAATTTAATTTTTCTCAAAGGAATTAATCTTATTGGCCAGGCCTAATTTGGTGTCTACTTCTACTAAATCTCCGCTCTTAAACACTTTAGTTGCAATAGAGGTGCCCATCAGGGTAGGAATCTGAAATTCTCGGCTAAGAACTGCGGCATGACAGGTGATCCCACCCTCATCAGTAATTATTGCCCCTGCTTTTTTTATACCTTCTACCATTAAATCCGCAGTGGTCATGCGCAAAACTAAAATCTCTCCATTCTCAACTGTGGTCAGATCATCATTAGATCTAATTAATCTTACTCTACCAGTATATTTTGCAGGAAAAGTTCCCATCCCCTTAACTTCCGGAAAAAATTCTTCAGCAATTGGGTAAACCTCGTCCTCTTTAAGAATAAACTTTCCTTGCTGAAACAAGAAATAGCAATTTTGTCTTCTTTTAATTTTTGATTCGATCTGTAAAATCTGGATAATTTCATCTGGCTTAAGAAACTTAACCTCTTCAACAGATAAATTCAGCTTTTTCGCTATTTCTTCAAATAAAGGTTTGATAAGGTCATGAGTTTTGTTGAAATGGGTTCTAGCAAATAATCTCCAATCCGCCATGAGATTAATTATTTCTGTATTTCCCTCTTTTTCTAATTCTTCTGAGAATACAGTGAGATTAAAATGGGGGTAGGGCTCTTTATAGAGCTTGAAATATTCTTTAGCCAACTCAGCTAGTTCTTCTCCGCTTAAATGGTTAACATTTTTTTGTTCTGTACTAAATGTAATCAGATTCTTAAAATGTTCTTTTCCAATCTTAACCTGATCATGCATGAAGAGAGGATTATTCTGGATCTGCTCTTGGATGAAAAAAGAGAGATTTTTGGCATCTTCCTCATCCATATAATGGGTAAATGTATTTCCCTTCCTTGTAGTCAGGAAATTAGAGTGATGACGGTTAAAAACTCGAGGGAAATTATCTTGGAAATTCTCATAGAGTAAATAATTCTTCAAGAAATCCCCTTCTCTTTCCGCTAGTTTCTGCCATTTCATTCTGTTTTAGTCCTCAACCTGATCAAAGCTTTTGATTAGCCGAACTCCCTGCGCCTGCAGAGCACAAACTTTATCTGCTAATTCTCCTTTATTGTATTTTCCTTTGCGATCGACCAAATAAATCCGAGCGGATCCGCCTACCTGCTTCAACCCTTCTATTGCTGCTGTACAGACTGAAATCTTATCATCGTAAACCGAATGAATATCCCCTTTACGAGTTTCCCAGAGGCGAGCGAAAGTTTCAGGATGGTCTTTATCTCCTATTTCTTCGCCTAAGAGAAATTCATCTATATTATAACCTAAATGAAAATTAGCTTCTGAGTCTATCTGAGAAAAATAGGGATGTTTTTTATCTACAGTCCATCCTAGGTCTTCGTCGTAATGAAAAATTTCCCTCCCTAGTTGAGTATCAGCATATTTTCGGGTAACTGAATCCTCAGACCGGAAACTACAATTAAATAAAATCTTGGTAAACTCTGCTGAGCCGGAGGTAAGAATACCTATTTTCCTGCCTGCTCTTTTTACGGCCATAAATCTTTCTGGAGTATCGGGGAATACTAATTGAGGCACATTGATGGGAAATTCTCCTTTATTGTAAGCATCCGCCCAAATCCTGCACATCTCTGAGAAATGTTCTTGGGAAATACTATAACCTGGCTGTTCCCGATCTGCTGCCTGTTGCCGTAATTCCTCAGCCAGCCTGAAATCGCTAACGAATCTATCTGCGTGATTTACAATAAATTCATACATCCCAGGCACAGCTTTATGACTGGTTCTTCCCATATCATAAAGTTCAATTTGTTTTTCTTTCATTTTGAGTCTCTTTTCTGGTTCAGTCTTTTATTTTGATTAATATTTATCAGGTAGTAGTGACTGCGTCAAGTATATTAATCTTTGTTGTAACCACATACCCCAACAATAGAAAAGTTTATAAAAAATAACAGAAATAGAGAGAAGATGGAAGTTAAATCCGCTTTGGAAAGCGCAGGATTATCCGGAAATGAGATCAAAGTCTACCTGGCTTTACTGGATATAGGTTCAGCTTTAGCTGGAGAGGTAACTAAAAAGTCAGGAGTAAACCGCACTAATGTTTATGATGCTTTAGAACGTCTTACTGAAAAAGGATTAGTAAGTTATGTGATCAAAGCTAACCGAAAACATTTTGAAGCTACTGGCCCAGAACGGATCATCAAATATCTGGAGGAAAAAGAACTAGAAGTCAGAGGTAAGAGAGAGATGGTTAGATCTATTCTCCCGGAATTAGAAAAAAGAAGAAAATTAAGCCGGGAAGCGCAGGAAGCTACCATCTACAGCGGAAGAAAAGGGTTAAAGTCAGTCGCAGAAGAAGTTTTGAAAACAAGAAAAGAGATGCTCGCTTTCGGTGCTGAAGGCCAATTCATCAAGTTATTTACCCATTATGCTGAACAATGGCATCAAAGAAGGGGAAAGTTAAAGATACCGGTAAAAATCATCTATAACGAGAAAATCCGGAAATCAAAGTCTAAAACTGATTTTCCTCTCTTGCAGATGAGGTTTAATTTTACCATCCAGGATACACCCTCAACTACCTGGATTTTTGGAGATAAGGTAGCTATTGTGGTCTGGTCGGACCAGCCGATAGTCACTTTAATCAGAAGCAAAGAGGTAGCCCACTCTTACAGGCAGTTCTTTGAAGTGATCTGGAAGGACTCTAAAGTCTAAACCGATACTCCCAAAACAATCTTTACTAGAAAGCTGATCCCGAAAGTAATCGCAGCTACTCCTAAACTGATCCCGGCCATTTCTGCGAAACGTTTCCCAAAAGATAATTCCTGGGCTATGGAAGTATAATAAGTAAAGAAAAAGATAATCAATAAGCTATTGATTAAGGTAAACCCTAAAGCGAGGTAGACGTTCTTTAAAATAAAATAAGGCAGGACCAAGATTAGAACTGTAAAGAGATAGGCCATTCCAGTATAAATACTGGCCCGAAGAGAATCTTTAGCCGAGGGATTCTCTGATCTTTTAGAGAGATATTCAGAAGCAGCCATGGAAAGAGAGGCAGCAATTCCAATGATCAATCCGCTGATGGCAATTAAACTGCGGTTCTGTAAGGCCAGAGTTAATCCGGCTAAGGCTCCGGTTAATTCCACTAAAGCGTCATTTAATCCCAATACTATTGAACTAACATACTTTAACTTCTCTTCTTCCAGCAAACCGATTAAATATCTCTCGTGCTTAGCCTCATCTTTAAGCATGGACTTGCTTTCCGGAATTATTTTAGACAGCCGAGCATAATTATGCTGGGCTTTACCCTCTCCGCGTTCCATTAATTTTAAACTGAAAGTCAATCCGAAAATTCTGGAGAGGATTGCGTACCACCAGAACTGGAAAAATCTGGGTGGAACATCCCATTTGGTATATTTCTTCCAGAAAAGATAATGTTTCAATTCGTCTCCGGCGATATGCTCTAAAATCTTTTTATTAGCGGGCTGACGGATATGCTGAGCCAGATAAGAATAAATTTTATGCTCGGTAATCTCTCCTCTTTGATAGGAATAGATCTCGTTTAGCTGGTTTGGAGTAAGGGCCATTTTATTTAAGGAGATTAATTATTTTATACTCGACGTACGAACGTCTCGTAATATTAAACACACTGATTGAACTTAAATCGCTGCGTTTTCATTGTGGATATCCGATACGTTTAATATATTAAATTAATCGCTTTCTTTTTTTGGAAACTTTTAATGTTCTCAATATCTGTCTCTAAGATGCGCATTAAAGCTTCTTTAGTATTAAAAGCATTATGGGGAGTGATGATTACGTGAGGCATATTTAAGAGCAGATGATTCTCAACTAGTGTCTTTAGATCACATTTCTGAGAGAATTCTTTGGTCAACAAAGTTCTCTCCTCAATCAAATCGCATTCATTCTCTAGCACATCTAGACCTGCTCCAGCGATCTTTTTCTGTCTAAGAACATTAATTAAAGCATCAGTATCAATAATTCCTCCGCGAGAGGTATTAATTAGTAAAGCAGTTGTCTTAAGCAGAGCTAGTTTAGTCTTATCCATCAGATGATGGGTATGCTTATTGTAAGGCAGATGCAAAGTCACAATATCTGCCTGTTTGAGCAAAGTATCTAGAGGGACATAATTAAAGCCCATTTGTCTAGCTAATATTTTATCCTGAACTAGATCAAAAACAAGAACTTTCATCTCGAAACCTTGGGCCATGCGGATGACATGCTTGCCGATATTTCCTCCCCCCACCACTCCGATAGTCTTTCCTTTCAGGTCAAAACCTCTCAAGCCGGTTAAATCAAAACTGCCCTGTTTGGTCCTTTCTACACAATCGAGAATCTTCCTGCTTAAAGCCAGAATCAAAGCGAAAGTATGTTCAGCAACCGTATTCTCTCCGTAGGTGGGAACATTACAAATAGTAATATTCTTTTTTTTGCAGGCTTCTAGATCAATATGATCAAAGCCGGTACTACGAGTGGTAATTAATTTCAATTTAGGAAGCTGGTTTAATACTGCCTGATCTGTCTTAGAATATACAAAAACAGAAATTGCCTCTAGATCTTTATATTTCTGGGCATTTTTGGAAGTGAGCTTTCCGGTAGAAAAAAACAATTTATCTTTAGGAAAAGCTTTACTGAAAACATCATTTTCCCAAGATTCTATCTCAAAAAATCCGATTTTCAAATCTATCTCTCTCCTCTTTTTTAATCTAAGATTTAAGTTAAGACTAAAATAAAAGAAAATCCAGATAAAAGATTTCTTTAAATTTTAGTTAATTTTACTTAGTAACGATTACTTTCATTAATTGGGTGGAGTAAATTCCGTCTACAATCACGCAAGTCTCTTCTTTATCAAAAGTCCAGCTGAAATATTCTCCAGGCATGAAGAAACTGCTTTTGATCTTCCCACATTTTTGTGCGCCGACCACTAGAGCTTTAGGAATCTTCCCTTCATAGCGAGTATTATGCCATTCTACAATATCTCCTTTTTTGATAGTGATAGAATTTACTTCAAACCCGCTTTCGATCAACTTGATAATATGGGTTTGCGGGCCGGTAGGCTTTTTAGTCTCGACTACAGCTCCTCCGGTAAGGGAATTGGAAGTTTCGGTTTTTTCTTTGGTTTTATTAGCAGATTCCGTTTTAGGAGTTTCTTTTTCTGCAGATTTGGTTTCTTTTGTTTCGGCCTTAGTTTCAGTTTTAGCTTTCTTTTCTTCTACTTTAGTTTCTTTCTTCTCCTCTACTTTTTTCTCTTCCTCCACTGCTTTCTCGCTGACAAATTTCATGACGATATTTAAGAATCCGAACTTGACTTTATTGAAAAGACCTACCGCTTTATAGGTAACTTCTTTCTTATCCAAAGCTTCTTTCAGCGCCTGGGCAGAATTTTTAGAGGTAGTTATTTTTTGGACTACTGCTTCAGTAGTATAGATATTAAGACTAGCATCAGCAAGTTCTCCTAAAGCTAAACTTTTGAACTTTTTACCCTCAGTAGTCAATCCTAAAGTTAAGACCTCTCCATTATTCATGGTGAAATGTAAGTTAATCTTCTCATCTCCGAATAAAGTGCCTAAAGGCGGGGGGATCTCCTTTCCGTTAAGCTCTTTAGCTAATTGCTTTATTTCCGATAAGTTTCCGCTAGCTCCTGCTGCAGAGACAAGGGAAGCTAATAAAACGATTAAAATCAGTCCAAATATTGCTTGTTTCATGGTAGATTGATCTCCTTTTCTGTTAGATAAAGTTAATTTAAGTTTAAAAAGCAGGTCTTATTTATTAACTTTTTCTATTGTATATACTCTAGAATAGAAATGGACTTAAGAAAACTATGAGAAAGGGCTAATTATCTTAGGCTATCCTAACAAAAATGAACCCATTTGTTTTCCAAAGAAACCCTTTTTAAAGCTTATGGATAAAGAGGCATTTCACTACTTTGAAATACTAAACTTATCGAAAGGTTTAAATATAGATGCCTATTTTAAAGTAGTAAACATCTATCACCTCTTTTTCCCCAGCAAGCCTCGCAAGAGGTTTGCCAGGGGTTTATAATCAATTTTTAGGTTTAGTTTTAATTTTCTTAGAGTTTACTTTTTTGGGGTTAGATTTTAAAACTTTAACCTGGATTTTTTGAATTAGAAATATAAGAGTCATAACCACCAATCCCAACCCGAAACCGCCCAAACCATAATACCACTCTTTCTTGAATTCAAAAGCAAATAAACTTTGGGCTGGCTCTTCTTGCTCTTCCGGGAAATATATGCTTAATTCGCTCAACTCTAAAGCATATTCCAGATAGAGCAGAGCAATATACTTATCCTGCTCCTGAAGAGATTTAGCGTATTGATAATAAGAATAGCCCAAAATAGGAAAGATGCCCTCTGCACTGTTCTCGGAGATGACTCTCTGCACCGCTTTAGTTTTGCTGATAATAAAATCTCCTATATTCTCATCAGTTAATCCCATCGAACCCAGAATGGCATCAGCTTCAGCTTTAGCTTCAGCCGCCTTAATCAAACATAATTCTGGCTCCTCTTTCTGGTAAGATTCCTGGGCCTGAGCGATTTTCTCGCTGATACTACCCAAATTATATTGACTTAAAAATAAACTAACATACTGGTTTCTTTCCTCTGCTTCGGAAATTTTTTGGGTACAGGATTCTTTCAAAGTTTCCTGGTCCAGAATAAATTTCTTTCCTTCCATGGAAAAGAACTGCATCCAGGATAAAGCGGAGAAGAAACGCTCTTCGGCATAGGCCAGCTGGGCATAAGAATCTTCCAAAGGCTGCTGAGGGGAATTCTCCTTGAATTTTTTGATCTGATTTTTAACAGCATTATTTCTCTCTTTGACTACCATCAAAGTCTGCAGGTCAGAAATTGTTTCTATCTTCTGCTGGCCAAGTTTCTGCTCTAAAGCTAGAGATTTCTTTTCTAAAGAATTAAATAAACTGATCAGAACTGCTTTAGAGGGTTTTTTAGCGGAATAGTATTGATTTTTAAGAAAAATATTGGTTCCGAAACAATAGCTGGCGGCAGAATAGTAATCCTCTCTTTCGCTGGCGTTGACTGCTTTTTCTTTTTTAGCCAGAACTTCAGTACTCAGATTATTGTTCAAGAAGACTTTAGCAGTGAGCATTTCTGCCTCAATTTTTAGAGTCCGGTCGCAGAGAAGCTGCTGCAGGCTCTGCATGATTTTTTGGTATTGCGGATTTTCTACAATTTCTATCGGTTTATGATTAAGATCTTTGCCCGTAAGCTGTAAAAGCACCTCATCCAGATCAGAAACTTCTACCACTTCCAAACTTAAATTTTGTTTAGCGAATTGAATTAGATTCAGGGAAATTTCTGTGGTTGTTTCATTTTTAATTTTAGTTTTAGTGCTAGATTTATTGATGTTAGTTTCAATTTCTTTATTCTTAGTCTCTTCTTTTTCAGTTGAACCGGACTGGCCGCTGCCCTTGGCAATGAGCACTTTTTTCAGTCCAGCCTGAGAGGCAGCAATTAATTTTTCTTTTACTCCTCCAACTTGTCCAATAGTTCCCCCGGAATTAATCGTTCCAGTAATAGTAATATCTTTATCATAATCTAAATCCAGCACGGCGATAGTAGTCAAAGCAGCAATGGCTGCCCCGGCGCTGGGTCCGCCGATAATATTAGATTTAGCTTTAATGGTAAATATGAAATCGTATTGATTGCAATCCAACTTAAAATGCTTACAAGCGATCTCTTTAGCAAACCGGGTAGAAATTTGAGTATCCATCTTAGTTAAAGGAAAAGTCTCTAAGAAAACCCGACCGGAACCCTCTTTTAACTCTAGATATAAATCAGCATCGCTACCTAGATATTTGTCCCCCTCTTCCTGCACAGCTAAAAGTTTTAGATGATAGGGAGTCTGATGGACTGCGGAGACGGTAGCAGCGAATAAGAGTAATAATAGTACAAAGAAGATAAGTAAATACTCTTTTTTGGACATGAGGGGGGTAAATTATAAAGCTAATTATTAAAAGTTGTGTTTATTTCAAAGTTGGGTGTAATACCCCGCAGCTTGCTGCGACCAACTTTGAAATTAGAAAATTCCGGTCGCTAAGCGAGAAAATGAGCGTAATACCGCGGAGCGCAAGGTGAAACGACGATTTCACCTGCGCACAGATGAAGTCGCTGCTTCATCTTGTGCTTGCTCCGAGGATAGCTCATTTTCAG